>Ga0160421_1000015_pt1 | contig 253340 bp, 221 predicted proteins | sample TAMARWmetagpilot_FD_108195 | JGI IMG/M metagenome (GOLD analysis project Ga0160421, IMG submission 108195) | Phycosphere-associated microbial communities from TAMU algal ponds, Corpus Christi, Texas, USA - TAMU ARW-7 10/27 metagenome pilot | ecosystem: Engineered > Artificial ecosystem >...
CAACCTGCTCAAGCGGGAGCGTATACGGCGTCGAACCTACAAGACACGCACCGAAGCTCGCCACGATGTGTTCGACTACATCGAGATGTTCTACAACCCGAAGCGCAAGCATGTCAGAAACGGCATGCTGTCACCCGTCGAGTTCGAACGGCAGCAGAAAATGAAGACCGAGGGTGTCTAGAAAACTCGGGGCTATTCAATCCGCTTTCAGAGCGGTCGTGTCTCTTTCACATAAGTCTCGAAGAAGTCGGAGAATGTTGCTACCCGCAAGGGAAGCTGATCATAGGGTGGATAATAGAGCGTCAGCCAAAGATCCGGCGCCGACCATCCGGGCATAACCTCAACCAGGCGACCGGCCGCCAGGTCGTCCTCGACAATGAAGCGTGGCAGGAGCGTGATCCCCTCGCCATTCAGCACCAACCGCGCCAAAAGGTCACCGTTGTTGGCGCTGAAGGGGCCTTCGGCCCGATGGCTGCGGCGGTTCGTCCCGCTTGAAAGCTCCCAGATCTCCTCGCGCGCATCGGCCCGGTAGCTGAGGCAGGCGAGGTCCTTGAGGTCGTCAGGTGACCGCGGCTCGCCCTTGGCCGTCAGATATTCGGGGGCTGCGACGAGAACGCGCGATACCTTGCAGATCTTTCGCCAGATCGTCGACTTGTCGGCGGGCGGGCCGGAAATACGGATGGCGAGGTCATAATCCTCCTCAAGGATGTCGACGAAGCTGTCAGAGAGACTGAGCGCGACATGGGTTTGCGAATGCAGCGTGGCGAACTGTGACAAGACCGCTGGCAGCACCTTCAGTCCCAGCGACATCGGCGCGCTGATCCGGATCAGGCCCGAGGTCACACCTTGCGCCTCGCGGGTCTCTTCCGTCGCCTCCGCGAGGCCGTGCGCGAGCGGCGCTACACGCTCCACATAGACAGTTCCCGCCGATGTCAGCGAGACCTGACGCGTCGTGCGCACCAGAAGCTGCACGCCCAGGCGGTCTTCGAGCGCGGCGACCGTGCGTGTGACCGAGGCCGGGCTCAGCCCAAGCTGCCGGGCAGCGCCGGCGAAGCTCTGCTGTTCAGCGACGGCGAGGAAGACGCGAATTGATTCCAGTTCGCCCATGAGAGACCCTTACGCCAAGTGCAACAGTGAATACAAGATTATTGCTATTCTCGCAAAGGGCGTGCGCCCTTATGTTCCGGATCAAGCAACATCACTCATATCAAGGATCTTGTCATGCTCACACAAATCAAGGGCCTGCACCACACCACGTCAATGGCTGCCGACGCCCAAGAGAACAACAATTTCTTCACCAAGCTCCTCGGCCTCCGCCGCGTCAAGAAGACCGTCAACTTCGACGCCCCTGACGTATATCACCTCTACTACGGTGACGAGGTCGGCACCCCCGGCTCGGTGATGACCTACTTTCCATTCCCCCACATCGTGAAGGGCCACCGCGGCACCGGCGAGGTTTCGGAGACCGCATTCGCGGTACCTGAGGGCTCGCTCGAATTCTGGCGCGAGCGCCTTGCAGCCGCAGGCGTCGAGGGGCTAAAGGATGTCGAGCAGTTCGGCGAAAAGCGTCTCCGCTTTCTCGGTCCGGATGGTGACGGGTTCGCGCTGGTCGAGGTCCAGCGAGACAAAAGGGCTCCTTTCAGCGGCGGGCCGGTTCCGGCTGACAAAGGAATCCACGGCTTCCGGGGCGTGACCATGCGCCTTCGCGACGGCGCTGCCACAGCGGAACTCTTGGAGTTCATGGGCTATGAAAAGGTGGCCGACGAGGGTTCGCTCACCCGCTTCTTGATCAGGAACGGTAACGGTGCCAACACTGTCGACCTTGAGGTGCTGCCCGACATGGGACGAGCGCAGGAGGGTGCCGGCTCCGTTCACCACGTCGCCTTCGCTGTCGATGACCGCGCGGCCCAACTCGAGGTTCGTAAGGCATTGATCGACGCCGGGGTTCACGTCACTCCGGTCATCGACCGAGACTACTTCTGGGCGATCTACTTCCGTACGCCCGGGGGCATTCTTTTCGAGATCGCCACGAACGAGCCGGGTTTCGATCGAGACGAGGATATCGCGCATCTCGGTGAGGCGCTGAAGATCCCCGAGCAACACGCCCACCTCCGTGGCCGGATCGAGCAGTTGCTCACTCCCATCGCCGACTGATTTCGCACCGGTGCGCCGGCTCCGCCCGGCGGACCTCCCAAGGAGAGCACGATATGTCCCTCGATACCTATCATCACATCGCCAAGGTACCCGCGGCAGGCGCCCCGCTGGTCTTCACCTTCCACGGCACGGGCGGCGACGAGCAGCAGTTTACAAGCCTCGTCGAGCAGACCCTGCCGCAGGCAGGAATCGTCTCGCCGCGTGGCGACGTCTCCGAGCACGGTGCGAACCGCTTCTTTCGCCGCACCGGCGAGGGCGTTTATGACATGGACGATCTGGCCGTTCGAACCGCGAAAATGACCGGTTTCATCCGTGCGCACCGCGAGGCGAACCCCGGCGCCCCTGTCTACGGGCTCGGCTATTCCAATGGCGCGAACATTCTCGCCTCCGTGATCTTTGAGTCCCCGGGTCTCTTCGACCGGGTGGTGCTGATGCATCCGCTGATTCCGTGGACGCCTGAGCCGAACCCATCGCTCGGCTCTCTCGACGTGCTTGTCACCGCCGGCCGGCGCGACCCGATCTGCCCGCTGCCGCTGACCGAGGCATTGATCCGCTACCTCGAGAAGCAGGGGACAAAAGTCGAACTGGAGTTGCATGATGGCGGGCACGAGGTGCGGCAACCGGAACTCGCCGCGATCGAAATGTTCCTCAAGCGCCACGTCTGATCCAATTTGCTACATTAAATGACGGTTCCACTAAATATGCGACAGGAATCAAATGCTCCTATGACTTCAGGACAGAGCGAACGGTCAGTATTCCTAGATTTGCAGAAGTTTTCTTCCTTAATTTTGAGGCAAGAGGACGATCATTAGGTTCCGTAGCTCTCGTTACGCGGTCCGATGCTGCGGGCACTTTCTCCGACGCCCTGGAGCGACTGAAACGGGGCCGACTGCAGACCAACGGTTTATAGGCGGCGATATTGTAGAGAAGACATACTTGCAGCGGTTCAAGGAGGTTAGTCTACTAGCCGCTCCTCTAAATGCTTTTGCCTTAATGCCAACGCATGAAGTTAAACCCGGCTAAGCACAGATGGCGTATTACTGGAGAGAAAGACCTTAGCTGGCGTGTCGTGTCGTAGCCCCTGCGCCCAGCCGGGCCGAGACACTCGATCACTTGTCGGTCCAGCGCTTCCTGCTTGCCAAATGGGTCAACCTCCTCGACGACATGGGACACCAGTCCGATGATAAACGAGAGACCCCGAGGCACGACGGTTCCGACCAACTCATGCGCCCTTGGACACATCTTTTGTGCGTCTACCTCGGAAGCGGGATTTCCGCCCAATGCGCGCTCGACCTCGCAGAGGGGCTTGCCCCTGATCCAGGCGACGATGGCAGGGAGCACGAGCGTCAACTCCTTGGCGGTGAGCGCTGAAGATTTTGCCGGAGGAGGCTGAGACAGTTAGAACGCTCTATGACCTCTACCTTGGTCATCGTTCTATCCTCGCTGTGGTGGACCATGCCAACCGGCTGGGACTGCGGGGCAAGGCAAAGGTGAAGAAGCGAAATGAGGTCAACAGGCGCTCTGACGAAGAGGGGGCCGACGCCACAACGCCTTCAATCGACCGGGATGCTTGTGGCGTCCCTTTAGAAGGCGCAGCACTTTTCACTACTTGCTGATCAACCCGGTCTATCCCGGTCGTATCCGGCATAAGGCGGCAATCCACGCAGGACAACTGACAGAGCACCAAACCCAAGGCAGCCCGACATCCCGCGATGCTTCTAAGATGCTCTCCCGGCAAACTGTCAGTCCCGAATTGGCCGACTGAGACTCTCGGCGATTTCGAGCCGATGTGGAGGCTCGCATTGCGTCTCACGCGGAAACGCAAGCTTGCAAGCCGCTGAAAAGTCGGCGTAATGCTGTAATAATAGTAAGTATACGGAAAAGTCTCGAAAGATTGGCTGGGGAACCTGGAAAGTAATCCAACTTTCTTCAAGGCCTTGAGGTGAAACAACCTATTGCAATAAAAAAGCTAATTTTCTAAGACTGTTCCGGTTGGGTGTTCCGGAATAGTGCTACGGATGGACGAAATTGGCAAGAGTCACATATCTCGAACGACGTGGCGCAACCTACTATGCGAGACTGGATATTCCGTTTGACTTGGTGGATCATTATGGCACCACGACGCGCAAGAAGTCTCTTCGCACCAAGGATGAGAGCGAGGCGAAGAAGCGCCTCTGGCCTATCATCGAGAGCTGGCGCGCGGAGTTCGATGAGGTTCGGACTCGCCGAGAAATCACCTCCAACGACAAGGCGGTCGCCGTCTGGCAGCACTACGAGGCCACGCTCGATGGCTACGACCGCAAGCAGCGCGCCCTGCCAACACCCGAACAGACAGACGCGGAATTGCAGCGCCTGTATCGCCGAATGGAACGAGGGGAAATCAGTTCCGTAAATTTTTCCGGGATGATCAACGCCTACACCGATTACGAGCTGATGCTTCGGGCGCGAACCGACGACGCGAACCTGCGCACCCGCCGCCTTGCAGCCTTGAAGACGGCACTCACGTCGGGCGACAGCACATTGATCGAACCGGCACTGAAGGATTTTGTTGCCAAGAACCGGCTTCTTGCAGATGCCGGCACCGACGAATACCGCGAGCTTTGCGTGCTCATGATGCGGGCGGAGATTGAGGGACTGCAGCGGACCCTTGAGCGCGACACGGGCGATTTCACTGGAGTTCCGAAGGACCCGCTCGTCAAGCCCGCGACCGGGACCGCACGCGAGGCCGCCGCTCCAGGCGAAACCATCATGGAGCTATTCGACACCTACGTCCGTGAAAACCCGAACCAGATCAAGCCGGACACGCTTGCGCAGGCTCGCCGGGACGTTGGCTTGTTCGTGGAGTATGTGGGCAGCACGTTTCCGGTCCACCGGATCGACAAGAAGGCTGTCCGCGAGTGGAAGGCGCTCTTGCTTAGGTATCCCGTCAAGGCAAGCGAGACGAAAACGTTCGAAGGCATGGGGCTTGTGCAGATCGTCAAGCACAATGAGGCGGTGCAGAAGCCAACGATCAGCGCGGCGACCGTAAACCGTTACCTCGCCGGCTTCAGCGCCTTTTGCACCTGGCTGACGAACCATGGCTATCTGACGACAAATCCCGCCGCTGACATGTTCCTGAAGAAGTCAAAAGCAAAGACCACGAAGCCCTTCACGCTCGACGAAATGAATGCCTTGTTCAAGTCGCCGTTCTTCATCGGATGCCAGAGCGATGAAGCACCGCGGTTTTGGAGCAAACCTGGCAATGTCCTTATCCGGGACCATCGATTTTGGGTGCCGTTGATCATGCTGTTTTCAGGTGCCCGCCCGGCAGAGATAGCACAGCTGAGCGTTGATGATGTGCGTGAAGATCGCGGCCACTGGATCATGCACATAACGACTGAAGGGGACGGCGACAAGTCAGTAAAAACAGCCGGCTCCATGCGTGTCGTCCCGCTGCACCAGGAACTGGTTGAGCTCGGCTTGCTGAAGTATCATGCCGACATAAAGAGACAGGGAGAGAAACGCCTGTTCCCGCTCGCGGAGCGCAATGAACGCGGGCAAATGATTGCCGACTTCAGCCGGGACTTTCCGCGCTACCTGACTAAGATCGGCCTAAAGGAAGGACGTGGGCTGTCGCTCTACAGTTTCCGGCATGGGGCGGCCGACGCTCTCCGTCGTGCTGGCTACCTTGATGAGCAATTCGGATTCATCCTGGGTCACACGGCAGGCACGATGACGCAGCGATATGGCACGATACCGCAGGGGATGCTTGAGCAGCGCGTGAAGCTAGTCGATTCGATCTCCTACCCCGGATTGATGGTGGACCATCTAAGAGCATCAAGTAGGGCAGGTGAGGCGGCATAGTCCTTCACTCCGCCGGCTCTTATTCTTCCGCTTTTTTGTCCAGTTAGTAACCGTGACGCCAGTTCGGCGCAGCATTGACCGCAGCCTGATTCCGCCAGCGTTGTTTCGTGTAAACAAACGGTAAACTTCAGGACAACGTTGAGGGCAATTCAGCAACGACTTTCGGATTTCCTGAAAAGTCTATGGCAACCTCTAATTTTTATTTGTAAAGGTAAGGCCCATGCAGCCTTTACATAGTCGGCGCCAACCCGTGCGGTATGTAAACGCGCAACGGCTTGGGCGACCATTTGAAGTCAGCCAAAGCTGGCCTGGAATGCTGTGGCCATCAGGGTAACGTGCGTTTCCAGCGGCGGTGCGAGTTCGAATGCCTTCGGCTCTCTGGAAAAGTTCCACAGGCGCAGAAGACGCCAGTGTGAGCGGCGCTCCTCGGCAACAGCAAGCTCATTGCGGCTGATGTGGAAGGGTGTGCGTTCCCATCCGTTCGTGGTCTTGACCTCTATGAGCCTTGGCTGGCCGGCCTGGTCAAAACTGGCAATATCGTAGCCTGCGCCATCGCCAACCTCCTCAGATACCCAGCAAACGTTCTCCGCCAAGTCCGGGCGGCCTGATGCCTTCAGCATGGCCTGCTCATGTGCAACAACCAGCTGTTCACCGGCGCGTCCCAGCTTGCGATTGCGTTCATCCCTGCCTGCCACGTCGAATTTGCGGGCGACGTGCAGCATCTGTTCAAGTTCCTGCGGTGGGGGCTGGTTGGACATCGTGGGAGGTGGTCCGATCCAGAGTGTCGCAGGTTCGTGCAGCTGAGATGTCGAAAGGGCGACAGGAACGCGCTCCAGCCATTCCTGATTCTGCGCTTGCCAGCGCACGACTGCATCAACCAGCGACATCTGAAATCTGACGGCTGGTTTGTAGCCGGGTATCCAGTCCTCGCCGAGCGCAATCAATACCGCACTGATATTTTGATACTTGAACTCAATCGAGCCGCGGGAACGACCGATCCGCTGCTGCAGACGTCGGTTGTGATCTGCCTTGACATAGGGGTGGCCTGCCGCGTCGAGCTTCAACATCTGGAAATAGTCTGCAACGATCAGGTTGTTTTCCGCATCTGTCCAGGATCCCTCAGCCATTTCTGAACGGTATAGGCAAGAAATTCGAATGTCATTTTGTTTTCATTGAACGAGTGAAGCATTATCAGCAAGCGATCCCGCGCCGGCGCAATCAAGCTTGCGAAACCCCTCTGTGCACACAGATTGTGTGTGGGTTTGACCTTGATGATCGGTCTCAAGGATAGGTTGCCCAGCGTAGCTATGGACATGCCAGTCAACGCGAGCCGACGATTAATTGAGCCGCAAAGCACTGGATTTGCGGAGCTACGCGCCCTTGCACCCTATGCGCGGTTATGGTTCATCCTCATTATCGGTGTTTGTTTGGCCCGCATATTTGTCTCAGGAAAAGACGGCTTGCCAAAGCAGCTCGAGAACAGTTTTAGATGAGGGTGTGCTACATCGACGATACCGCCTCTTCATTTGTTGATCGATGCCTGTCGATAGACCTTGAGGTAAATCCAGGTAGCGCCGAGGTCTTTGCCTTTGCGGCGGTTCGTTGTCGGGATCCGGAAAAGGTGATCTTCCGAAAAGCAGATCGCCAATCTGCACTTGATCGGCTGGAGAAAATGGCATCGGAGGCCGAATTCCTACTCGGTCACAACATTCTTCGACACGATCTTCCGCATCTCGCTGCGGCGAGGCCCAGCTTTGGACGGCTCTTGTCGAAACCCGTCGATACGCTTTGGCTGAACCCGCTGGCATTTCCGCGCAATCCCTACCATCACCTGGTGAAGCACCATCAGGATGGGCGGTTACAAGCCGGCCATGTCAACGACCCCGAGCTGGATGCCCGTTTGGTTTTCCAAGTTCTGGAAAATCAGATGCAGGCATTTGCGGGCCTAGCACAACGTGCACCCGGTATTCTTGAGGCCTATCATTATCTTACGACCTGCGGTCCAGGGAACGATGGTTTCGATGCTTTGTTTTCAGACCTGCGCCGAGCTCCCCGTCCTTCACCCATAGAGGCCGAGCAGGCGATCCTGCGGCTCCTGGAAGGTCGGGCCTGCGCAGCTCGTGTGCAGGAGGCCCTGCAACTCCTTTCCTCGCCAGAGCGTGGTTGGCCGATGGCCTACGCACTCTCCTGGATTTCGGTTGCGGGTGGAGATTCCGTCATGCCGCCTTGGGTGCGGGCGCAGTTCCGGGAGGCCTCGCAGATTGTCAAGGACCTCCGGGACAACGCCTGTGATGCTCACTGTCATTGGTGCCGTGAGAAGAACGATCCGAGAAAGGCGTTATCTCGCTGGTTCGGGTTTAATTCGTTTCGGGCGGAACCGAAGGATGATGTCGGTCGCCCATTGCAGGAGCGGATTGTGGCAGAGGCTATGGCCGGCCGCTCGGTTCTCGGCATTCTGCCCACCGGAACCGGCAAATCTGTCTGCTACCAAATCCCGGCGCTGTCACGGTTCGACAAGACCGGTGCTTTGTCTGTCGTAATCTCGCCGCTCGTAGCGCTCATGGCAGATCAGGTCCAAGGTCTCGCTCGACACGGCATCTCTAGCTCAGTGACGATTAACGGGCTCCTGTCACTACCTGAACGCCATGCTGCGTTGGATCAAATTCGGATGGGCGACGCCGCAATCCTGTTGATCTCACCCGAACAGTTACGGAATCCCTCAGTGCGCTCCATCCTCGCTCAGCGTGAGGTCGGATACTGGATCCTTGATGAGGCCCATTGTATCTCGAAGTGGGGGCACGATTTCAGGCCAGATTATCGTTATGTGTCGCGCTTCATCCGGGAGTATTCCGGGGATCGGGAGCCGGCACCAGTGGTCTGCCTGACTGCAACGGCCAAGCCTGAGGTGATGCGCGACATTCGGGACCACTTCCTGTCTCGCCTCGGTTTAGATCTCTTGCTGCTCGACGGAGGCGCCACACGCGACAACCTCACCTTCGAAGTGCACGAAACCCATAGGAGTCGGAAGCTGGCCGACATTCTGGACACGGTCGAGCGTGCACTTCCGCAACAGGGGGTCTCTGGGGCAGTCGTATACTGCGCCACGCGTGCGGCAACCGAGAAAGTCGCGGGCTTCCTGCAGCAACAGGGATTAGCCGCCGATTATTTTCACGCCGGCTTAACACCTGATCGAAAGCAGGAGACCCAAGAACGATTCCGTGTGGGCGACCTCAGGATCATTGTTGCAACCAACGCCTTCGGGATGGGGATTGACAAGCCTGACATACGGCTCGTCATACATGGCGACATACCAGGCTCCCTAGAAAACTATATACAAGAAGCTGGACGGGCTGGACGAGATCGCAGTCCAGCGGTGTGCGTGCTGTTGTATAATACGGACGATGTCGAGCGACAGTTTTCACTAAGTGCACGCTCACGCCTGGCCCGACATGAGATCAGCGGAATACTTAAGGCGCTTCGTCGTTTGGATGCACGCGGTAAGCATCGAGGAGGTGTTGTCGCAACGCCTGGCGAGATCGTCCGTGAAGATATGGCACAGGAATTCGAGCGCGACAGTGCGACCGACGACACGAGAGTAAAGACTGCGATCGCTTGGCTCGAGGAGTCCACTTTGCTCGCACGCGAGGAAAACCGCGTTCAGGTGTTTCCTTCATCACTGCGCATTCGCACTATGCAGGAGGTCGACACAATCCTGACCAAGGCGGATATCACCGGGACGCGGCGCGAACAGCTCACAAAGCTGGTCCAGCATCTGATGACGGCCTCAGCGGACGCTGGCGTATCCACCGATGAACTTTCGGGAGCAAGCGGTCTCACCGGTGGCGCGCTCCGCAAGGCCCTCTCCGACCTCGAAGCACTGGGTATTGCCACCGACGACACCGCTATTACTATCTTCGTGCATGTCGGAGTTGAAGGGGCATCTCGTCAGCGATTCCACTTAGCTTCAGCTTTAGAGACCTCCCTGATTGTCGCGTTGCGCGAAAATGCGCCGGATGCCGAAGATGGCGAAGCCTACCCCCTGAACCTTACTACGACTTGCCAAATGCTGCGTGACCACGGCCATGTCGGGGTGCGTCCGGATCTGATCGAAGCACACTTGCGCAGCTTCGCACAGGATGGACGCGACGAGGATGGTGGGCGTGGCAATGTGCACCTACAGAAGCTGAACAGGAGCACATGTCTTTTACGGCTGCAGCGATCCTGGGAAGCTTTAAGCAGAACGGCAGAGATGCGGCGCCGTGGCTCGGAACTGCTTCTGATGCACCTGGAGGGGTTGGTTACAAAAGGAACCCGTGGCAAGGACATTCGGGTCGAGACTACAATCGGGAAATTGCAGGGCGCTATCATGGAAGATGTCTTCCTGAAGGCCTCTGTCCGCGACAAGACGAAGCTATTGAGCCGGGCGTTGATGTGGCTTCACGAACAGGGTGTGATCACACTGGGGCGAGGCCTTACAATCTTCAGGCCCGCGATTACCGTCAACTTGCGGCCAGGCGCTGGGCAATTCACGCTGAAGGACTTTTTGCCTCTCGAAGAACACTACAGAGAACAGACCGCCCAGACCCACATCATGGCGGCATACGCATCGCGTGGCCTGACCTCCATTCGTGAAGCCGAGCGACTGGCATCGGATTATTTCCAATTGGAGAAGGAGATCTTCCTCCGACGCTGGATGCCTGACCGGCCCGGCGAGCTTCGCAGACAGACAACGCCGGAAAGCTGGCGTCGGATTGTTGATGGCCTTGGCAGTCAGACGCAATCGAAAATTGTTGCAGACGATCGGGAGCAGACCAATGTCCTGGTGCTCGCCGGTCCCGGCTCCGGCAAAACCCGCGTCTTGGTGCATCGCGTTGCCTATTTGGTGCGGATCCGGCGTGAGGATCCGCGCGGTATCTTGGTCCTGACTTACAATCGTCATGCAGCCGTTGAAATCCGCAAGCGACTGAAGGACCTTATCGGCGATGACGCTCTCAGCGTAACCGTATCAACGTGCCATGCGCTTGCCATGCGGCTGGCCGGCGCTAGCTTTGCCGGCCAAATGGATACAGACAGAGAGCGCAACTTCGACAAGGTCGTGGTCGAAGCCACCGCCCTTCTCAGAGGTGATGGTCTGCAGAAGGAAGAAGCCGAGGCACTCCGCGAAACCTTGATCGAGGGTTATCGATGGATCCTTGTGGATGAATACCAGGACATTGGTCCGGAGGAGTATGGATTGATTGCAGCCGTTGCGGGCCGCTCCCTGGATGATCAGGAGCAACGTCTCAGCCTCTTTGCCGTCGGTGATGATGACCAGAACATCTATGCTTTTGCTGGCGCTTCAATCGAGTTCATCAGGCGTTTCGAAGCCGACTACAACACTAAGCCGACCTTTCTGATTGAAAATTACCGTTCGACAGCAGCGATTATCGCTGCGGCAAACCGGGTGATCGCGCCTGCTGCGGGGAGAATGAAGGCGGAGCACGACATCCTGATCGACCGGGCTCGTGCAAAAGCACCCGAGGGCGGTGTGCTGGCTAATCTCGACCCTGTGGGGCAAGGACGTGTCCAATTGCTGCACTTCAGCATAGAGAGACAAGCTCAGGGCGCGGTTGATGAACTGGTCCGATTGTCACAATTGGTGCCAGACTGGTCCTGGTCCAGATCAGCAATAATAGCTTGCGAATGGCGACTCCTCGAACCCGTGCGCAGCTACTGCGAGGCTATTGGCATCCCAGTGCAGCTTGCGAGTGAGACTTTGCCTCCGTTCTGGCGTCTTCGCGAAGTCAGAGCCTTCCTAGCCTTCGTAAGGGCGGCCCCAGCAAAGATGATCACGATCGCGCAGGTGCAGGAGTATATCGCTGCACAGCCCCAAAACTGTTGGTGGACGATGATATCAGATGCTGTGTCCGCCTTAAGTGTGGAGCTGGATGGCAGGACAGTTCCCGTTGCTGACTTTATCGAGATGCTGGCGGAATGGGCACGCGATGCTCGTCAAGAGCAACGGGGCCTGATGCTTCTAACCGCGCATCGTGCAAAAGGGCTCGAATTCGATGATGTGGTGATCCTCGATGGTGGTTGGGACCGGAATTCGCGCAAGGAAGACCGGGACGCACCGAGGCGCCTTTTCTATGTCGCCATGACTCGTGCGAGGCGGAGTCTGGCGATGATAACGAGTAAGGATAAACACCCAATTGTGGGGCACGAAACCAAGGCTCTTTTGCAGCGACGGAACATGAATAAATTGAACGCAGACAAGGGACGTTCACACCGCTATCAGCCAGTGGAGCCGCAGATGGTAGACCTGTCCTGGACCGGTCGGCTTGGTTCACTACATCCGGCCCATGCTGCCCTGACAGGCCTGCAAACCGATGATCCTGTGTCCTTGATCGAGATTGATGGTCAGTGGCTGATCCAAAACACCGATCGAGTAACAATTGGACGGATGGCCAAGAGTTATCGGCCACCAGGAGGGTTGCGCTTCATCCGAGGTTCGGCTCGATCAATTATTCAATGGCGGAAGATCGACAACGGAGAGGAATACCAGGAGGCCCTTCGACAAGAGGCTTGGGAAGTCGTGCTTCCCGAGTGGGTTTTTGGAGAATAGGTTATCTCGGCTGGCACGGTGGGGGAGAAGCATGCTCGTTCTAAATCACTCGTAGGACGCTCCGCGAAGGGAATCAAGGACCATCGCGGCCTGTAGATCATGACCTGAGACACTGATCTTCCTCCAGATTTTGCTAGAGTCCGTCAGCCGCAGGTTAGGCTTCATAGAGCGCCAGTAGCAAATTCGGATTACCGCCCTCGCCGGTGAGATATGCCAAAAGGTCATCGAGAATAGGTAGATACTTTTGCTGCTTTCTCTCAAAGGCATCATCCGTGCCCCATCGGTTCAAGAGGTCGGCGCGTGCATCAATGATCACCTGCGCCAGTCGATCTGCAACGGGATCCTGGCCGACGAGAAGGGCCCAAGGTTCCTTCAGTCTCCAGCGCAACAGCCCGCCGATCAGGAATGGTGCATAATTGAACCGAGTGTATTGCGTTTCGTATTCCCGCCTAAACTCGAAGATTGCGCGTTCGGCAATTTTATCGACATCACTGCGAGACAGCAGTCGTGGGGCGGTCTGTGAACGTGACAGCAACAGAGAGACACAAGCGCTTTCTGCACGGTAATTCCAGGATTCAATTCGACGTTTCAAAATTGACGCGAGGATGCGCTCCTCCGTCGCTTGATCATTTACTGTTCTCGCAATGCCTTGGTAGACAAGGACCCAATTGGCCTGATGCCAGACGAAAGGGTGAGTGCCCACAGCTCCGGAATGTTTTTCAATACATTCAAGCAGCCATTGTGCCACCTCGTCCGGAGTGCGGCGGAACTGCCAGGTGAGGAACTGAAGTGCTGCGTTGTCTTGTTCCGCGTGCCTCGAGCCCGCTCTCAGACGTTTCTCAGTCTCCCTTACGGCTTGGCGGAGCAACTTATCGAGCTGCTTCACGACTGCCGGAGACAATTCAGATGGAAGATCCCCGTCGCTGGATACACAATACTCCCCAACCGGTCGGGAGCTTGCTTTCACCGCCATCTGACGCCAGTCAATGGATTCCGCTTCGATCTCCTCAAGCAACGAGAGCATGCCTGGGGAATTTGGCGCATCATTCCAAGGCATCATTCCGCATTTCAGGACTAAGCGTTCCGGAATCGAGGGAGGAGGGGCCGTTAGGGAGTTGATGATGTCGTCCCATGCCCGCGGATCTTCATCGGCTTGGTCCCAATCGATCGTGAAATGCCGACCGAGGGAGGGCACCTCCATAACGATCCTGGCTCGGCCTGCTGCTGGCTTCTGCTCTACCCAGAGTGAGACAGGTGTAGCTTCTGCCAATGGTTCAGTGAGCTGAATTGTTGCCTTCCGTGGATGAAGCTCAGCTTCCTTCCTCAAATACACCGGTGTCGCGGTGTAGCCTTTCGGAATGGCGAGCTGCGCTGGCTCTGGGCTTCTGTAGACTCTACCAGCTTCAAGTGTTTCGGTCTCGTCCACGAGATCAAAATTGCGGGCGCCTTCGCTGCCGGAAACGATTGTTGATATGCGAGGCAAGAAATCGAAATAGACCGGATCACCGTCACCCATTCGCTGAGCTGCCACCAAGGCTCCGCGAGCAACCGCGTCCGAGGGTAAAGTGCAAGTGACAGAGATGCCAGCAGCTTCGAGACTCCACTCTAGGTGAGATCGGACATTTCCCTCTGAAATAGTCTCCAGAAATATCTGGTCGCAATCCTGAAGACCTAGGGAGGCGGCTTCGATACCGCCGGCGGGAAGTGCGTCCATCGCATCTAGTTTGACCTCTTCCCAGTCACCGTTATCTCGCCGAATGATCTCGCGCTGGTAAGGCAGTCCGAAAGCCAGTCTCGGAAGCGTTTTAGATTCCGCGACGCCACTTGTCTCAAGTGAAGCCCTTTGAGAGCTCAAGGCTTGCTCTCTGACCCTTGAGACGAGCTGGCGCAACCCAAGCGCTTCGGCGTGTATCGTGGCAGCGCTTCTGCGTTCCGGAGCGAGCACATCGCCTTTCTCTCCTTCAAGTCGAATCCTGAACTTCTGGACAGAAAGACCGCATGAAGCATGTGATATGATCCCCACCACACATTCCGTTTTGATCAGTCCCTCCGCGATAGCGAAAAGTGTCGAAAGAACTGTTCGCCACACAAGCGCAGGATTCCGCAGTCTCGCGACAGACATTGCAGCTAGGAGCCGCTCCTGAACCTGTTCCGTGGTTTCGCTGCTGTCCTCAATTGCTAGAACGGTATTGGCAGCGCCCCTCGCAAGTTCCGTGAATGCAGAGGCAAGTTTTTTAGCGGAATCGTTCTTCCCCTCGATCAAGTCGCGAACGAAGACCCTTCGATCCGGGGCGCCAACTTGGCCCCAACCTCCGCCACGGCCGTGCGGAGCCAGATCGGCTGGTTTTCCCCCTATCCACTTCCCATCTCCGTTTTTGACAACCGCCGTTAACGGCCCCGCCTGCCCGACGAAAAAATCGCCAATCAGTTCGTCTCCACTGAGATCAATGGACCAGTTCCTTGCGACATGATCGATCCAGCCGTTCACATCCAGGCCGGCCGCCTTTTTCAGGCTCATGCCGAAGCTCCCTTGAATTCATCACGGACGAATCCTCGGATTGCCTCCATCCCTGCAGCAAGGCTTTTTCCCGAGGCCCCGAATGCGATGCCATTCACGCGGCAACGACTTCCTTCAAATTTGACGGTTTCAGGCTCCCCGTGGTCGGGAGTAAGCACAAGGCCATGTTTAAAGACTTCTGTCTGTGCGAATTGCTGCAACTGGTCGATTAGATTTGCGACCTCGCTCACGCTTTTACCCAAGTCAATTCTATTCATCGCATGAGGGGTCCAGACCGCAACACGACGCGGCACTGCTGAGCGCGCGGGATCGGTTATTCTCAGCGCGACATGTGCCTGGGCTCCTATGAGGAGGGGACCAGGCTGTTCCGGACGAGCCTGGACTTCCACAATTCGGCCAGTTTCTCGAAGCCAAAACACTGCGATGGGTCGGTCTTGTTCGAACCACCGACCGGTTGCCGCTTCGGATTTCCAAACGATCGGCGATTGGGCAACAAGCTGAGCTTCTTCCAACTCATCGATAGCTAATGTTACAGCTAGAACTGCGAAATCGGTCCATGTCTGCGCCTGCCAGGCCCAGAGATCATCAATCGCCTTCTCCCGTTTGAGAAGCCGCTCCCATCCGTCATGGACCTGATGATAGCTTTTGTCCTGCATTAGGACATAATTCGGTGTGACGCCCGGGGTCGCGATCAATACGTCGTGCGCTTTCAGGTCAGCAGCAATAGATTTGCATTTCTTTCTGAAAGTGTCGACGTCGCGAAATCTGGCGCTCTGTCTGGCTCGCGGATGCTCGCGAATCCACTCCCGCGCCGCATCTGCCGCCAAACGCGTGTAGGCGTGAAGAACGCGGTTTTCGAGTGTGTCAAAGTTTTCTCTACGAACCGTAGCAAGAATTCTCTGATCAGAGCCAGCTCGCTCGGCAACACTTCGGCCTGGTTGGCGGCTGAGCCAGACCATGGAGGCACGATCCATTTCCTGCACACGGTCAAGCGGAGTAAGTTCTCGATGGCGCCGGAGCACCCGGCGTATACGCTTCTCCAAATCGGTCAATACAGGACGTAGCTGCCGCGCTTGTTTGACGATCTCGGACATTCGCGGATCTTCTTCGTCCTCCGCACGCTTCCACGCTGCTCTCAGTCGGGTCCAGATGTCGTCAGGATCATCAAGGGCTTCTTCGAGCTCTTGGATCCGCGCAAGCACCTCGTTCATGCGTTGAAGGGCATTTGCGGCGAAGACCTCGGCTTCATCCTTGGGATCTTGTCCTCGGCGGGGACGGACCGGAAAGCCCGCCCTGTCGGGCTTTGTCGCGTGATCTCGCTTCGGATACGGGCAGAGTGCCAGACAGATATCCTGGCTGCGGAACGTTCCGGACATCAAGACGGCTCGTGCTACTGTCTTAGGAGGCTTGGCGCTATCGTAGGTAATCATGAGGCAATCATCTGGTCCGAAGGCAGTGGCCTCCGGGATTGATGACATTGACCAAGGCCTCGAAAGCCTGCGCATCAGCGCGTTACTCCGCTCCAGACGAACTGCCCGGTCTCCTCCGACGCTGCCATCGACGCCCGAATCGCTTCGCCCAGCTTGGCGTCTCCAAGCTCCTGTTCGACATAGTTGAGAAGCTCGCGGAATGGCGCATCCGCAGCTTCCGCATCAACCCCCCGCAATTTGGGCAACAGCCGCATTTCAATCTGATCTGCAAGCGCTTCGTTGATCGGATCCGAGCCAGCGAATTTTGGGTAATTTGCGACATAGGCCATGATTGCGCGTCCGAGGCGGTGGCCAAACGGACGTTTGAACTGCTTCATCAGGCCCACCATCCTATCGACGCCACCAGTAACGCGTTGGTCTTCCGAAACCGAAGAAACAGGACGGACCCAATTCTGCCAACGCTGTCGAGATAAGGCGCGGATCTCCGGCACTTTCCCATTAGGTTGCACTGTGCGGATTGTCTTCGGTGCCGCAAAGCGCAGGATATTTGCCCGGTCCACGACCTTGTCAGACAGTGATTGCGTGCTCTCGTCCTCGTTCATCGTTCCCGCGAAAAGCAAATTGTAACCGGGGAAGATTCTCGGAGGCTGCAGCATGTTCGGAATTTCTAGTTCGATCTCCGCATCCTTGCGTTCATTTTTGTTCGATACATGCTCCGGCCCCGGCCGGCTTTCGAGCCGACTCAAGAAATCGGAGAAGTAGTATTCAACGCGCGCGAGGTTCATCTCATCAAGCAGAATCATCATCATCCTGTCTTGGATGGCCTCTTCTTCATTGTTTTCTTCATCCAAGGCCCAAAGCGCGCGGGCCATGTCGGTTGGTCGGAACTTGCCCTCGATATAGTTGTAGAAGCCCATCAGATCCTGGGGGCTGTCCCAACGAGGCTGAACAGGAACCTGCAAGAACCCAATGCCGATCCCAGCGGAGTATTGACGGGGCAGTTGACTCTTACCAGTGCCCGAGATGCCCGCAAGGACTGCCATTTGTGTCGTTTCATTGACTTTCATCGCGGTGTGGAATGCTCGAAGGGTTCTTGACGGGTAATACAGGCCCTTCGCTTCCAGGCGCTGACCCACTCGAAGCAGGGCTGTTTTTTCCTCTTCCCAGTCGGCCAGTTTCCATTCGCTAAGCTGCCGGATGACAGGTGGCGTTTCCCGCAGTTCCCGCAGCTTGTCGGTCGCGTTGTCCTCTTCATCGGAGGCTCGGCCTTCGGCCTTAGCAATCTCACCCTTGAGGTAGGCAAGTCGGGCTTCCAGTTTGCCGCGCGTTTCTCCGAGAGCATCGATTTCACCCTGCTGACGGCGCAGCTCAAGGGCGACAGAGGCCGCTTCGGCTTGCGCTTGCGAGTGTTTGGATTGAGCTTCGGCTAGAACCTCTCGTTCTTTGGCAATCCGTGCGGCAAATTCTTCTAGCTCTTCGTTCTGAGCTTCCAAACGTCCTTGGACACGGGAGCACTCTGTTTCAAGCTCTCGTTCGCGCGTTTCAAGTTTTTCCATTCGCAACTCAGCTTCTTCGAGACGCTGAAGTTCATCGCGCTTTTCGGCTATCTTGCCGGACATTTCCTCATATCGGGCCGTAAGAGAATCTACCCGACCTTCAAGCTCCTCCGCCTTTTCCAGTCTCTCTTTAACGGCAAGGTATTCTGCTCTAAGGGGGGCCAGTTCCGCTTCGATAGACTGTCGTTCAATCACAGCTTCTTCGATCTCTCCTCGGACGGCGCGCACTTCGTTTCTCTTGTCTTCCAGAGAATGCCACTCGGTGAGAAGTTCTTCTTTTTGACGCCGTAAACCGTCGACCTCTGCTTCGACATCGGCAACATGTGCCATCGCTTCACGTCGCTTCTTCACTTCGACTTCGAGATCGTCCATGAGGCGCTGCTTCTCCTCCAACCTCTTCTCATAAACAGCGATCTCTTCAATCGGACCTGCAGCGCTTAACAAGCGGTCCTGTCTTACAGCGAGAGTGATCTGGATGATCGCAAGAAGCGCCATTGCTGCGATTATGACGAAAACGAGCAGTGTATTGTCAGTAATCATTGGGCCGGCTCCGTCTCCTGCGAATTCTCATCTACTTGATCAGGTGTGGCAGCAATGGCATCCACTTCAGCTAGCTCCCTCTGCCGGATCGCCAGCTCTTCCTGAGCGCTGGCGATCTGGCGCAGAATATCGTTTTTGCGCTCGTTGGCTTCCGATAGCTCGGCTCGTGCTGTTAGTTTTTCGGCATTCATAGTTTCCAGATTCGATTGGGCTGCTTCTAATTCAGCTCTTGCCGCCTGGGTGGCTAACTCAAGATTCTGTCGGTCGGCTTCCAATAGGCTAATCCGCTGCTCTAGGACCGAGGCCCGACCGGTCAGTTGAGTTAGATTCTCGCGAGCAGTGTCGAGCTGCGCCGTTTCTGCCGCCCTGGTTGTGCGGAGTTTCTCAGCCTCTTCGCGCAATTTAGGCAGTGCATTCGCCAGCGCTGTAGTGGCTGCTTCTAGTTCCGCCTTGCTGGCCGTCAGGCGAGCCACGTCTGTTCGAAGCGAATCGAAATTTGCGAGCTCGCGTTTTGAGGCTTCCAGCTGTGCGGTAGAAGTCGAGAGCTGTCCAACAACGTCGCTTAATTCCTGTTGCGTTATCTTGATGGCTTCATTCAATCTGCTCAACTCTGTGCCAGCATCGGATGTTTGTTGCTCCGCAACGGCGGAGCGTGCAACATGAGCATCGGCGGTCGCCCGGGCGCTTTCAGCTTTCGCTATCAATTCAGCGAGTTGACTTTGGCTCGCTTGCAACTGTTCGGTGATATCTTCGAGCCTTGCTTGTGACTGTTCAAGCTTGCTTTGCACGCCACTCAGTTCTTCGCGTTGTGAGGCCAGCTTGTCGTCCAACATCGTCACGGATTGCTCAGCGTCTCGTCGTTCTGCGCTAAGGTTCTGGATCACGGTTTCGAGGCCAGTCTTTTCCCGTCTTAACTCGTCTACCTTTGCCGCCTCGGCTTCAAGGTTCACCACAGTGGGGCCGAGTGAAGTGAGCGCGGATTGCAGCCCACTCTGGGTTTCTTTCAATTCTGCAATACTCTCTTCAAGAAGTGTCCTTTCGGTTCTTCGGCTCTGCAAGTCACTTTCGATCCCGGCAAGCGTCTGTTTTCTCGCAGCGATGGTTTGCTCGATTTCTGATCTCTCGTTTTCAAGTCGAGTAACCTCACTGCTAATGTGGCCTGCATTTGCTATCGTGGACTTTGCTTCACTTAGCTGAGCCTGAATCGCTTCTAGACGCTCCTGCTCATTGTTAGCCCTTTCGATTGCATCCGCTTCCCGCTTCTCAGCACTATCGCGAGCCTGTGTAAGATCTGCGAGTTCAGCGTCTAGGTCAGCTTTTGTGTCCCGAAGAACTGAAATCTCTGCCTGTCTCTCCATCCATTGCTGACGCGCCTCGTCACGTTGCTGCACAGCAGATTCGCGGAGGCTCTCAAGGTGAGGAAGATCGTTGCGAATATGTCCATATTCCCGGTCCAAGCTGTTTACCTGAAACAGCAGATATCCGGATACGACCAGTGCAGTCGATGCTAGTCCGATTGCAAACCACGTGTTCCGGCTTGTTTTACGAGAGGTCCCGTTCGATGATGTCAAGGCATCGCTCCATGTCACTTGCAAGTTCGTCGACCCAGAACCGGCGCACGCGCCAGCCCATGGATTTCAATTGGTGATCACGCCACAGGTCGCTTGTCTTGCGACGACCGTCGGGTGTCTGATGCCAGCGTCGGCCGTCGACCTCGAGATCAAGTTTTATTCCGCCCTTGCCGAAGAGCGCGAAATCGAGCCGTCGCCCTGCAATTTCGTGCTGAGGTAACGGGTCGAGACCACGATCCCGCAAAGCGTGGAAGACCTTGCGTTCCCAGTCACTGTCAAAGACCCCTTCTGCGGATTTCGTTCTTGGTTCGGTCGCTCTGGCGGCCAGTTTTTGAAGAGCTCTGGACACGCCTGAGCGGGCATATTCAAGATCGCCGAATATAATCGCGAGTGCACGAGCACGCGAAATTGCGACATTGAGGCGGCGAGCATCCTTCTGGAAAAAGGTGACCCCGGATCGCGGGCTTCGGGGGCCGATGCACGGCGAAAACAGAACGAGATCCCGCTCCTGACCCTGGAAGCCATCGACGGTGCCGACCTTCAGCTGTGCGCCTATCCGCTTCGTCTCTGGAATACTCGTGACGGCCTGCTGTAGGGCCATAACCTGGGCGCGGAAAGGCGAAATGATTCCGACGCTGCCCGTATATTGTTGATCGACAAGGAGCATTCGAAGGTGGCGAACGATTGCTTCGACCTCGGCCGGATTCACGTTGCCAGTTAGCGGTATCGCTGGTGCCGGCACATTCTCCCAAGCGAGACCCGGCTTCATGGTAGGCGGAACGTTCAGGGTTTCGGGATCATAGGAAGTTGTTAGTTGTCCGCCGTAGAAATTCTCACTGATGTAATCGACGATTGGTCCGGCGGATCGATATTGATGACGGAGGGTTATGCGCGGCACTTTGGGCACTCTGGACGCGAAATCGAATAGTGAGCGACGGCTTTGGGCAAAGCGGCCCATTTTCGCAATCGGCAGATTCTGGGCCTGCATGAGGTTGCGGTCCTGCTCTCTGCCCAACTGTGCAATGAAGGAGAGCTGCTGGTCATCACCGACGACAACTGCTCTCTTGGCTCTCGCAAACAAAGGAATGGCGGTTGCGATGTCGCACTGACTGGCTTCGTCGAATATCACAAGGTCAAATAGCCCATCATCTAACGGAATCCGTTTTGGTGCGCCAAGAATGGAGGCGAGCCATAGTGGTCTGTGCCTCAAAACTCCGCGAGCTAAATCGCCTGGAAGGGCACCTTTGCCGCCGGTGAATTTCCAGTCGTCATAGGCTTCTCCGATTAACTGGCGCTCGACATTCGCAAGAGCGACGCACTGCGCCATCGCCTTAGGGAGGAGTGTCGTGGCAAGTTTTCGAACCGTGTCGCTTAAAGCGATCGGATCCGAGACTATTTCTATTGGGTCCCGATCTGCTCTCAATAGCTCCAACCGGGTTCGAAGGTCAGAGAGCTTAGCCCCGGGGCCAGTAAGGTCTTCTGCCTCACTTCTGGCATTTCCTTTTTTCGATGAAAAGAACATTGAGACAGAGGCGAGTAGGAGCTTCCACCAAGATGACGCTGGATAAGGCATTTCGGCGGTTGCAGCCTTCGCGCGGGAGACTACGGCACGCGCTTCAATACGTTCGAGCAAGTCTGCGATCTCGCATTCTCGTGCGGTATTGGTATTGAGCTGATCCATTGCCTCACTCCTGGAGCGGGCAGCAGCTGCTAGTTCCTCTGAGAGTATCTGATCTTCGTAACCCGGCCGAACAGCCTGTTCCTGATCCACCATCTGCTTCAGTGCATCCTCAAATCCGACATCAATTCCTTCGTCCGGTTTTAGTGTTCGGATTAAGAAAGGAATGTCAGGTGCAAGTGATCCCAGGCGATCTTCCACGGCATCGAGTGCCTGGTGGTTTTTTGAAGCTACGATCACACTACCGCCAGCAAGCAGCACAGAGGCAGCCATGGATACAATGGCCTGACTTTTTCCAGTCCCTGGTGGACCTGTGACGACCGACAACGGGTGCGAACACGCATTAATCACCGCGGTCGTTTGCTCTGCATTAAGCGGTCCGACATTCAAGGCGGGTATTTCGTTTGCGCCGTAAGCTGAAGGAAGACCGAATATCGCTGCTAGAGCGGTTCTTGCAATGCGGTCTTCTGTCCAAGTGCCCAAGACGTCGAGGTCTCTCGCTGCACCTGCTGTGAAACTCGAGTCAGTTGGTAGGAAAAGGGCTGCAGCGTCGAATATGCCGCTCGAGTTAGCGTCGAGGCTAGTAACAAGATCCTCTCCGGTGATTTTTCCCCGAATTTGGCTGGCCACCGCATCCTTGAGCTTAAGCACGAAATCTGAGGCGAGCAGGCCTATACCGTCCTCCGCATCGAATAGCTCGTTAAGGGAATCGCGACGCCATCCGGTTTGGCGAGCTGCTTCGCGCAACCAGTTGGGATTGACTAGAACATCATCAGCATTAACGTGGAGGATGAGGTTTTCATCGTGACGTTCCCAACGAGCAGACAATAGGCCGACTGGCTGAAAAACTGGCACGCCAGTTTGGCGACTTATCGCAATAGGCCATCCAATTGCGAGTGCGTTTTCATGGCCTTCTCTGCGGACGAGGGCTTCTCGAAAAGTCGGCGCCAGCGAATCAAGGGCAATGGTCAGCTTGAGCTTCTCTCCCTCGGGCGGCGCGATCGGACCACGACCGGAGATAAGGAGCCACTCTATTCCGTGCTTGTCTGCCACCTGAGTAGTGGAGCCGCGTGGATCTGCTCTCAGAGCCGACCGCCAATATCGAAGAAGCGCCGCGTGATCGATCTTGGCAAATTCGGCTTCATCCTCCCTCCCAGCTGCTTCCGCTTCTATTGCGGCAGAATGGGAGAAACTAGCCGGCGCGGCAATCAAATGCTCTTGCTGACCCTTGAACGCTCGTGAAGAAAAACCTTCTCCTGCCGTCTGTATTCGGGAAACCAACTGTGTGTTTGCACGCCATTTACCGTCGCGTCCCCTAGATATTCGCCCGTCGCGAATAAGCTCATCAAGCTCCGCCAGCGCTGATAGCCGCTTGTTGTGAGAAAAACCTGCTCCGATCAAGACCAACAATTCGTCTGTTGTCCGTCCTCGAGGAAAGCTTTCAATAGTTCTCAGGAGTAAAGACATGCGCTGATTGCCGGAACGGCCTCGCAAGGCTCGATGGAGATTGAAACAGAGGTGATCGTCATTCTGACTATGACCCGGAGCGAGTCGTCACGCATACTCATATATCTGTTTTTATAAGCTTTTTGATACAGCAAGGAAAGCGGTTGCGCCGCAATCTTTCTGCTGCTCAACAGATATGTTGCTGGCTGGTCCTAGACCGCCTTTTTAGTTGAGAACCCAGATCAATCTCAATTTCTACGTCAAATGAACCTGACAATTGTCGAAGATGGGGCGGCGAGAAGCGCGCATACACACTGGCCGTCATTTGGGAGTATTGTGCCCTAAGAGTTGCGCGATTTCATCCATCGAGTGCCCATCTTCGGCCAGCCACACAGCGACAGAATGCCGGAGCATATGCGGTGAGGTTTCGGGTCTGCCGATAGCTCTCGCCGCTGCCTATAAGCCCTGTTGATCGATTTGATCGGGTGACCTGCCCATTCTATCACATAGGGCGTAAGTGCCGCGGACTTTGCCTCGATAAGGGCGGCCTTTATTAATGCATTCATTGGAACCGTGGCGGCCCCTTCCGATGCGCTGTGTCGAGCGGATCGCGCAGGGAGATGGTCTCCCGTTCCAGATCGACGCGATCCCATGTGAGTTGGAGTGCAGCTTCGTTCCCCGCGCCGGTGGCGATCTTTAGCCTGATGGAAAGCTTCAAGTGTGATGTCTGGGCCGCGTCAACTAGCTCGTGCACTTCTTCTGGCATCAGCCAGGCGTCTTTCTGAGTCGGCTTGCCTAGAAGCTCAACATGCGGCGCTTTGTCGATATGCTTCTGTTTCTCCACACAGTAGAAGCACAATCCGAAGGTGACCGAGTTCGGTATGAATGGTGCCGTCCTTGATTCCGGCCTTGCGCCTGTCTTTATGATACGCTCGGCAATGGGCGGTAACTAGTTGCGATGCCTCCAAGGGGCCGAAGCGCTTGGCCAACGCCTTCCAGACTTGCTTTGATTGTAGTCACAGGGCGGCCCTGTCGATCATTGATATACCTGACCAGAGGTCCTCGACGGTTGTGCCGCTCAGGCGCTTAAGCTCGACGAATTTAGCCGGGGCGAAGCGGAACGCCTCTTCACGATCGCTGGTTCCAAAGGAATAGCGTCTTTGTGTGTCACCTTCGTTCCAGACTTTACAGAAGCACCACGGAAGCGGTTGAGTTTCCATTCCTGCATTCGTAATCGTCGATCTCTACGGCGCGGATGCGCCATCTTTTTCCAATCCTGAAAGCGAACAGTTCGCCATCCAAAATGAGATTTCGGATGGGTCTGCTTGAGCATTTCCAGCGTTCGGCCAGCAAAGGCGGTGTGAACACCTGGGGTTCGAAATCGCTCTTGGTCAGTTCTCCTGCGCATTCACAATATTTACCCTTCGCCGCCAACAGGTTGCTGGTAACGTCGCTGATTTCGACATGCTTAGGCCGTCCTGTTTTCGATAATTCTCAGTTTAGCAACGAGGCCGAGGGATTGACGTTGCTGGTCAAATTTTTTCAGTGAGAATTCAGTCGAGGTCGACACCGGCCTTCCTGATGTCAAAGCCGATGTCGGTGCGCACACCGCGCTGCCTTCTGGTTAGCTATCTCAGCACCACCTGTGCTTCGCTGTGGTCGTGATTTGCCTATACAGCAAGTCCCACCAGCTCAACCTCTTGAATTTCGAGGTCGTGTAAATGAAGGTCGCAGTGCAGGTAGTCCAGAATGACTTCAGATTCATCGCGATCGCTGAAGTAGGCAAGTAAACAAACTTTCGGTATTGCGACACTGGCGACCACGGCTCCACTATTGACTTGGCAGCGGCGAGCAAACCACAAAGCCTTTTCACGATCCACAGTCCACGAATAGGCTTGTATTTCAGTTTTGGAGCGGCATCCTCGGTAAATCGTGACAGTGTCCGGTAGGGCGTGATAGGTATCCCGGTCTTTGATCGACATTACGCGAGGGTGAAACCTCCTGAAGTTCCCCTTTCGGTCATAGACGCGAGACCATATCCAATTCCATTCCGTTTCGGACTGAATATTGGATTCGGAATCGATCCAAACGTGCCGAACAAGGTGCCACGCTCTTGAGAGGGGAATTCGATTCATCACGTTGACCAATGCATCGACCCTATAGGGTCGATTGTGGAGAAAAATGTAGTTAAGCCAGTCGTTTTTCAACGCAGCTTCTGCAAGTCTGGTCCGCTTTTCGTCAATTACTTGGTTGATCCGTGACAGGCCACCAGCTCGATTCTTGCTTAGGTCGGCAGGCACTCCTGCCAAGGACAGCAAACAAACCTCCCTATGCAGCGGGTGGTCGAACATGGGGCCAAAGTGTCCATCCCAAATTACATATTCATGAAGGGAGGGGTTTAGTCCTTCGAGCGTGAACTCGGAAAGTGGAACAGGCTCGTATGATTTAAGAAATTCCATTTGGGGTCCCTCTGTGATTAATGGGACGTCCTATTAATCACATAAAAAAGCGGAATAGGGCGAAATAAAGCGGAACTTTATAAGTCTCTGATTTCATTCATTCTGCGATGGCTGTTTACCCCTCGGCCTTACCGAAAGATGCCTAAATCAGCTAAATGCTGAGGTCGGTAAGAGCTTCGATGTGTTTTCTGCGGGGATCTACAGGTGCGGTGGGATCAAATGCGCGGGCGGTGCTCTCAAGGCGCTCAGGTAACAGGTGACCGGCCTGGCCGTGGAGATTGCAACCCATCACCCTAACGCAGGCGGAAAACACGCCTGCCGTCGAAAGCGGTGGTCAGGATTTCCTTGCGTTGGCAGAACGCTATCTCGGCGCTCATTTGCGCGTCTTCTGGGGGAGATTGCATTATATGCATCACGCTTCAATGAGTGTCAGACGGAACAAAGTGGGTTGGCATCAAACAATATGTGAAAGGCCCGATGTATGCTCGCGAGGTGTCAGCTTTCGACGATCTCGACACACCTTTACGTCGATCGCCATCAGCTATTTTCCCTTGCTTGGTATGCCTTGGAGCCGACAGCCGTGATCTTGCTCACTAACCGCGGTGCTCATTCTGAAATAGCTATTGTGGAGATCGTCAGCGAAATGGTAGTTCGACCACAGAGTTGATCTCTAACCTTGGCAGGCGACATCAGTGGTTGTGTTTCTTGATGCCGCTATCAACAAAAAGACCGAATATTCCCCATAGCTGTCAACTTAGCGTAAAGTTAGCGTCAATTGGCTCTTAGGGAGACTAAGAAGGAGGCAGCTTTTAACGCAACTCAGACGAGAAAAAGTTGACATAATTAGATGTCTATATGCGAGGAGGTTGACGCTATGAAAAGGTCACCGGCGTCCGACCTTGACGTCCCGGAGTATACGGGTGGCTTGGATTTAGGCGTGTTCACGGCACCAGAAGGCATCCCCTTGCATAGAAGTCGTTTTTCCTAGGACTTCGACCCGTTTAACGATGCAGGTGTAAGCCTCTCTAGCATCAGCCGGTCTTTCATCGGTCGATCCCGCGATCAGTGATGATCTGTCAGGAGATCTTCCAGAAACTCGGATGGTGGATCGCATGCTGATATCCAGAGCCGTTCCCTGGCCCGCGTCGCGGCGACGTAGAGCAGATGGCGTTCGGTATCGTAGATCTCCTGGAGAGCCCTGTCGTCTGCTGCTGAGAGCAACCTCGTCTCGCTTGGCAGGATGTCGCCGTCGCAGGCCATTACGGCTACTGCACGATACTCCTGTCCCTTTGCGTCGTGCATCAAGCCGATCCTGACGCCAGTCATTCCCGATACTGTGAGCGCTGACTTGGCGCGATCCAGTTCGGCTTCAGAGCGGACCAGGATAGCGATGGTCGCTGGATCGAAGCCTTCCTCATGACAGGACCGGAGCCAACGAGCGACAGCGTCACTCTCTTCGTCATGAGTTGGGAAGGTATGAAGTTGTGGCGCTGGTCCGTGAAAGATCGAAGTCACACCGAGACGCTTGTCTTCTCCACCGTCTGCCTCGAGCAGTCTAGGAGGTAAAAGCAGGTCGGACTTGGCCCTGATCTGATGCGAGGTCCGGTAATTTACCTTCAGGCTTCGTGAGCGTCCCTGGACTTCGACGCCGACCGCCTTCCAGGGGAAAGGAGATCTGAAGATACGTTGGCCGATGTCGCCCGCAAAAAAAAGCCCGTTCTCGCGAGTGCCAGCCATGGCCGCCAGGAGATGCAGTTCCGGAACCGAGATGTCCTGGGCTTCGTCGACGACGATGTGTGTGTAGGGAGAGGCGTCCATTTCTCGTGCGAGCCGGTGCATCAGGCTGGCCAAGGTCTCCTTGTTCTTGGCTTCGAGACGCGCGCGAACCTCACCGAAGATCAACCAGTATTCGTCCCTTCTGGACTGCGCCATCCGGACCTTCCTGCCGAGCCTGGGCAGGTCGCGATAGGTGTCGGCGTCGCGCACGTCCCAGGCGTCGACAATGAGATCCCACTCGTCTTTCAGGAATCCAAGATCGTTTGCCAGGTCTCTGCCGTCTGTGACGGATCTCAGAACCTCTCCGATGTCCTGCTCGGTCGCCAGATGGACATCTCCCAGCCGTTCTTCGGCCAGTTCCATGCTGATATCGCTGAGTGTGCCAACCGCGATTCTGTCGCGCACATTTGGTCGTAAAGCGGTCAATCGATCGACCTTACTCGCCAGGCCCTCGGCGAGATCGCGGGAGAAGGTTGTCAGCAGGACCTGATGATTGTCGTTTTCACCCGCGAGACGCGCCGCCCGATGCAAGGCCACCACTGTCTTGCCGGTTCCCGCGGAACCGATGACGCGAGCGGGGCCGGAGAAGTCCCGGTCTACGAACTCCTGCTGTGCCGGATGCAGGAACACCGCCCACTGGTCCCACGGTGCGTCCAGGGCTGCGGCGAGTTCCTTCTCGTCGCCGACGATACGAAAACGTCGTAGCGCGTCAGGGTGCTCAAAGCCAGCCGAGGAGCCTTGTGCGATACGTATTGCCGGGGTCTCGCCGACAGCGGCAGCAAGAACGGCTTCTTTCGCCTCATCCGGGAGGTGGACAGCGATGTCGAGGACGGTGTCCTCGGTGGCCTGGTGGACGGTCTCGATCCAGTCTTCGGGCACGCCCCAACTCAGCAGCGTGTCGTCGCCCAAGCCCTCGAACAGGCGGGGCATGCGCACGGCCTCCTCGATGAAGCGTTGTGTGACAACCTCCTCGACAGTCTCGCGGATCTCGACGATCTGCGCAGCGCCCGTCTTTGGGTGACGGTCCAGGCGCCGGCGTTCAGCCCAGACATAGGCGTCGTCGTGATGATCGACATAGGCAAGCAGCGTGTCGCCGCCGCGCTTGTGGAGAATGATCCTCAGGTCCCGGTTGACCCGCGCCGACCAGAAGTCCGGGTCGCGGGCGCGATCAATCCTGTGCAGCGACAGGCCTGGGCTGTCAGGGTTCTGCTGGATGTCGAAGGCGGTGATCTTCACCTGTGCCTGTTCTTGGCCCGTGAGCTTGTCGAGCGCCTTGGTGAAGCTTGAGGCGATCAGAACTGTCATTCAGCGTGGTCTTTGAACTGTTGTAAGCCGGTTTCATTCATCGTCATACTCATCTTCATCAGACATGTTTTCATGGTCGAGAGGCAGCTGGCGGTAGTGTATTACCCCGTCACCAAATCTTCCGCCTTCCTGATTTCGGATCGGTTCGCCAGCCATGATGAGAATGGCTTCCAAATGATTCAATGTGTCTCCCAACCCCACTGGTTGGCCCTCAAACTCCTCAAGAACAAAGTCGTCGTCTTCGTCACGCTCTTCACTAAGCTTGCAGACGCCAAACCAGGAAAAATAGGTCCACCTGTGTGCCAGGTTATTGCGGGTGTGGGCGCGGAGGCGGTTGTAAAGTCGTCTATTGCCCTTTCCCGCCTGACCCACGTAGATCAGCCTGAAGGTCTCATCATAAAGCGCATAGATCCTTCGCTGTTTCGAAAAGTCTGCGTATCCCTGACGCTTCTTCCGAACGCCAATGCCACGCAGTTTTCCTTGTCTGGGCACCCACTCCACCTCTTCTCTTTTCCAGAATAGTCCGTAGTTTTTTATAAGTGGATTGGATTTTCCAGCCGAGTTTAGCATGGTCGCTCCCAATATTTATTGTCGCAATTCCAAATCTTTGTAAGAGAGCATCCTATTATCCCCCCTTTCGCGCATCTGAAAGCGGACGTTTTGTCGACACGTTAAGCCAGAGCTTTGGTCCGCTCGCATTCCCGTCCTTCACAACCCCCGCTGCCTGACTTGGGCTGCTGAATTCATGGTCTGCTGTAAATCTAAGGAGTTCAGTGTTCAAATCAGGGACGAGAATGCCGGCTCGCAGCAACTTGTCGCGCGTCGCACGGTCTCGTTTGACCACCGGCGACCCGTTGCGCATGGCTGTAGAGCCCTTAAGGACAACGAAGCCGTTGGTCGTTTCGTGGCCGAATGCTTGCGCTTTTTCCGGGGCAAAGCGGTATCTGTCTGCGCTTAAATCTGAGTGCGCGTTCGCGTCCTCAGGCTGACCCGGCCGCAGTGATACAGTGTCTCTCCGTTTATCATTGTTTGTGGGTTGCTTTGTTGCAGCGATTGTCGCACCTAATTGACGAGCGATATTGTCGGCGACCAGCTTGTCGTCCAGATTGACGAAGATAACGGCTCCCGGTTTGTGAGTATATTTTACCGGTTCTGGCAGGGCTTTCGCATCGGCGAGCACCCATGGAAATACCCAACCACTGTCCAAGGCATCTGCAAGCTCCGCCTTCGGAATTCGATGCTTCTCATAACACTCAGCATAGTTTGTTTCACTCAGCGGGTCGGGGCTATCAACGAGGGTCGCTGTGCCAACCACTAGCCCGCTACCTTGCTCAATGAGTCCGATTTTTCCTCGCTTCTGGGTTCTCTTGCTGCGCATTTCCCAGGTTTTCTCACCTGCCAGAATGAGGTCGAGCCATCTCTTTCGAATGACCAATGCTGACTGGATCATGCTTGGCTTCCTTCGCTGTAAAAGGCCTTGAGAGCTTCGATCCGACGTTTCATTTCTTCATTCGTGAGTTGTTTCGAGTTTGTTTGCTCGACAGGCACTCCTGCGGTCGCTGATGGAGGTGGCTTGCGGGGCGGTCGGCCAGGAAGCCCCTTGCTGTGAACCGGTCGTATGGTCGGTTCCAAGATTCGGACACGATTCGAGTTCTTGGATCTTTCGGTTTTTTCCCGCTCATCGAGGGAGCGCAGCTCCTTTTTTAGAAAGTGGCAAAGGCGGGGCGACCACATTTCGCCAAGGAAAGTCCTCTTGCGTTTTCTGTTGAGGTCGCGACAGATTTCCACAGGCTTATTGTAACCGGAAGCGAAAAGGCCGAGGACTTCCTCCTTGAGCCCATTGAGGAAGCGGTCGCGCTGAGCACCCTCAACTCCAAAATGCAAGCTTTCTCCCTTGGACATAATGGGAGAGAAGTTTGCATAATCGGGAGTGTTGTCCTTGGGTTTTCGGTCATATTTTCGGGCTCCCCTCTGCATTGAGCGGACCATTCCCTTTGATGCCATCTTTTCCGGCCTCCCTCGCTTTCCTTGCTTTGTTGCTGCATTCCTTCCGGTATAATGCCGGTGCACTGTTCATGTGCGCCGCCGAGCGCTGGTGACTCAGCGACATTCATTTTTCGACGACATATCGTGCAAGGTTGATGCCTTTGCGCAGCTCAGTCTTGTAGCTGGTGGGCAAACCTGCTCGTTTGACCACCTCTTCCAGTGAAAGATCTGAGAGTTGCTCGGCATAACGGATGCCAAAAAGATGAATGGAGACGGCCTTCCCGGTTGCGGGATCGTTATACATCCGCTGCAAGGCTTCGGCAGCCTGTTCGATGTTCATGTTGCAACCTCCGGCGTTTCAACAAGAAGCGGGCCTTCGGGAATGTATGAAGAGGGGTAGTTCTTTTTTGAGGTCCAGCCCCGGAAAGCGTTGATGGGGATCGCTTCGTCCTTTGCCAATTCGACAAGATCCGTGAGTTCCCAGAAGACTGCCCAGTGGCCTTGATTGTCCGGCTCGTGCTGATCGGTCGAGTCCGGGCGAAACATTATGCCATCCGGGTGCGCTCCGGCTTTTGCTTCAACATGGCCAATATAGGTGCCGCGCCACCGCACCTTTGGTGCGCCGTGCTTGATGCTGTGTGAGCCATAGATGAAGACCTGAACGGGTTCGCCATCGCGCGCGACATCGAGATCTCGAAAAACCTGCCAGGCGCGCGATCCGAAGGCCACTTTTCCTGCTTTGACGCAGGTCGTCATACCGGATTTCAGATGTTCCTCCGGCACGGGGGCGAGCAGCGCAATTTCCAAGTCCGACGAAGTCATATCACACCCCCAACACCTTCATCACCTCGTCGCCCAGATGGTTGATCACCTTCACCGCGATCCGTCCGGACTTAGGGCGCGGGAACGTGCGTGAGACGGTGCGTTTGAGGCTGTCCCAGGCTTCCTCGTCGATGTCGGCCTTGAGTGTGGTCTTGAGCGCCTTGTAGGGCACGTCGGCGCCGGGGAAGTAGGCCTGGCGGACGAAGAAGCTCTCACCGGAATAGTCGGTGTCGATGAACCAGCAGGCGATGTCCTCGGCGTCCGAGCTTGTCACCTCGCCGGAAGCCGGGCGGTAGATGTCGACGCCATTGAGCTTGACGCGGCAGCGGTCGCCTTCCTCGATCAGTTCGATATCCGGTTCGCCGAAGACGACAAAGAGGTTGCCGCCGCCGGCCTTCAGGTCGCCGGCCATGTGCAAATCAGCGTTCATGCGCGCGTGCAGGATCGGCACGCGGCCGAGCTTGTGGAACTCCTGGGCGTGGGCCTCGAAGTTGAAGGCGCAGGCGATGACCAGGTCGAAGCCAGCGTCGGCCGCCTCGCGGGCGCTGGCCACCAGGTCGGCGCGCGACACGGTGCCGTATTCCGGGCCGATGAAGATGCCGGCGCGGCGCTCCACGGCGTCGTCTCCGTCACCCTCCATGAAGGTGCCCCTGGCAGCGATCCAGTCGCCGGGCCAGGGCTCCAGCGTGTCGAAGCGGATGGCATCCTTCTTGTCCTGCTGGTGGACGCCGGCCTTGGCGAGGTTTTCCATGATCGCCTTCTGGTAGTTCTCGGCCTCGCGTTCGGGGGCGGCGCGCAGGCCTTCGGCCGCATGCACCTCGTCGATCAGTTCGCCGTGCTCGTCCACGGGGCTGACGCGGTGCGGCGACAGGCTCTCGACGGTAAAGGGACCCGCGACGCGGACACGCTTCCTGTCCTCGTAGGGCTTGTCATAGAGATATTCGTGCTCTGCGCGCGCGGCGATAGAAGCGTCGATCTCGGTTTGCCGGGCAATGCGCGCTTTCCAGAACGCCTCCAGGGCCTGCTTCGCAGGTGCGGGCCAGCCGTCCGGCGCCTCGCGCGGGATCTCCCATTCCATGAAGCCGTTCGCCGGCGCCATCTCGCCGGACGGCATCTCGACCTCGCCCGCGGCGGTGAAGTCGATCTTCTGGTCCTTGCGGCCACCGGTCTCCACGGTGAAGGGTGTCGTATGTCCCGCCAGGGCGGCGTTCAGCGCGGAGCGAGCCGCTTCGACTGCCGGCTGCATCTTCTCCCAGATCACGTCGATCTCGGTGTTGTTGGCAATCGATTTCAGTGTGACGTGCGGCACGCGCTCGTAAACGAAGCCATGGCGGATGTCGTCATGCGTCGGTTGCGTTGATGGCGGTTCGCGGGTGATCTCGGCGGTCTTTTTCTGTCCCTCCGCACTATCGGCAAGCAGATACCAGGGGTATTTCGCACCCATGATGCGGGCACGGGCGAGCGCCAACGCGACGCGGGAGGTATCAACGGTGATCCAGCGCCGGCCCCATTGTTCGGCCATATCTGCTGTTGTGCCAGAGCCGCAAGTTGGATCGAGGACGAGATCTCCTGGATCGGTCGCCATAAGGATGCAGCGCTCAATGATTTTCTCGTTCGTTTGCACAACGTAAGTTTTCGGCTGGTGGACGTTGAAACCGGAAGAAACATCCGTCCACACATTTGTGTAGGGGATAGCCGAATAGTCATCGATGCAGCGGACATAGACTATGGTATTTCCGACTTTCCGCGTCCGAATTCTCAGCGCCTTGTCCAGCCGTTTCATTCCCTGAATATTAGTTTTCCAGCCCCCTCTACCCGGACCAATAGAGCGACCTTCACATGGATAGTCGAACACTGTGGTTGCGCTGCGGCTCTGAGAAGAAAGATTGTCGGGCTTGTAAGGGCGAGCTCCTTCAGGCAAAGGCGTATTCCCGCGCTTTTCATCCAGTGTTTGAACCCGTATGGATCCGTCTGGGAAAACTAGTTGTGTATATTCAGCTGCGCCATCTCCACCGAAAGTTTTCTCTCTCATAATTGAACGGTATTTTAGTTTTCCGGAGTCTCTTGCAAACCAGACTATGTTGTCGCTGACTGAGGCAAGATATTTGCCGGTATTGCTGGTAGTCTTGATCAAAACGATGTGGTTGATGAAATTCTCTTCCCCAAATATCTCGTCCATCAGTGCCCGCACGCGATGCACGTTCTCGTCGCCGATCTGGACGAAGCAGCTTCCGCTCTCGGTCAGCAGTTCCCGCGCGACAACCAAGCGGTCCCGCAGATAGGAGAGGTATGAGTGTATGCCATCGCGCCAGGTGTCGCGGAAGGCCTTTACCTGTTCGGGCTCGCGGGTCAGGTGTGCCAGATTGCCGTCCTTGACTTCGGTCGATGTCGTTGACCACTGGAAGTTGGAGTTGAATTTGATGCCGTAGGGCGGGTCGATGTAGATCGCCTGCACCTTGCCCTTCAGCCCCTCGCGTTCGGCCAGGCTCGCCATCACCTGCAGGCCGTCGCCCAGGATCATCCGGTTCGACCATTTGCGCGAGTGACGGTAGAATTCCACCTCCGCCTCCCGGTCCTCCTCGGTCAGCCCGAAATGGCCGAACAGGTCGTCGGCCTTCTCGCGCCCGTTCCTCAGGTCGTCGATCAGCGCCTTGGGGTGCACCTGCTCCTGCAGGTAGATCGGCGGTGCGTCGACGGTGAGCTCAGCCTGGTCGGGATCCTTGCCGCGCCAGACAAGCTGCGGATCCAGATCCCGGTTGCGCCTCTCCCAGGCCGTCCGTATCGGCGCCTTGTCGGCCTCCTCCATCACCGGCTCGAGCTCGGCCGAGGGGATGTTCGCCCGCGTCTCGTCGTGCGTGAAGGTGTCGACGGGTGTCTTGTTGTCGCTCATCCAGCTTCTTCCTCTTCACCCGGGTCGTAAGGAGTCTGCTCAACAATCGAGTCGTCTCCGGACCGGACAACCGGGCGCCGCATTGCGTTCTCGATCAGACCTGCGAGCGCCTCCCGGCGGGCCGCCCAAAAGCCGGCAAAATCATCAGCACGCAGAAGTTCTGGTTCGATAAGGTGCGACCGCAGGATTTCATCCAAAGTGGCAGGATCGAGACCATCGCGATCCTCGATGCGTTTCAGATAAACTGACGGCGCATCACCGCCGATACGGATATTGCTGAGTTTCGAGAGAGGCGATTTGTTGATGATCGAGTCATATTCCGCCGCTGGGATGCCGGCCTTGTTGCACCAAGCCTTGGGGAAGACATGATGGATGTCCACCTGCTGGTCAAAATAAGTCATGATCTCAAAGGTGTCACCGGATACGAAATCACGCGCACCACTGAGCATCAATCGCGCGTTCATCCCCTTGTATGCCGCAGCCAGACGGCTCCTTAGCGTTTCCAAACGCTCGATCTGGAAAACAGCTTCGCCGATGGTAGTGACATGTTCCGCTTCTCCGCGGATCCAGCCAAGCAACTCCGGAATGTCCCGCGCAATACGGCTCTCCACGGAACCGCTGTAGAGCTCGCCGAAGACGCTTGCCCAGAACCAACGGTCGAGCTTGTCGTTCGCAGCCGCCGTTCGTTCTGCAGGTGGTATACGCGCAAAAACGCTGGCGAGCGTTATCAACTGTGTTGGATAAGGAACGTCCTTGAACCAGATAATGCGCCGTGCGGAGAGAAACTTCTTGGCCTGCGTGAAGCCTTCTTCAACCTCATTTGCCAAGCGTTGATACTCCGACAAAGGTAGCGCCAACATTGCCTCGCGACGAATAGTAACCGGCGGCAGGTCCTTCCCTGTGCGCCCCTGGGCGATTGAATCTCGGCGACGATCCATCGTTGAGAGCGCAGTGCATGCCTGCAAGAAGTCGGTGCTTGCCAGCTTCGCGTAGATGTCCCGCGACTTGTCGAGCCCACGCAGGCGGCTGAGCCGACCAGTCGTTTTGGCGTCGCCCATCCAATCCGTTCGCAGGTTGTATTCGTCGGATGCGTAAACGGCTGTCAAAAGTTCGAATGCGTCGAGCTTTTTGCCGCCGGTATTGACCTTCTCGAACACGGTGCAAATCGCCTCACGGGTGTTACCTTTGTTCAGGCGAATAATTGGCATCTCATAACGATGTATGGGCCGGATAACGTGTTCGAAAAGCGCCTTATCGGTCTCGTGAACACTTTCACCGCGGTTGTGCCAGTAATTCTTGTAGCCAAACAGCCACTCATGTTCGTTGAACACCTGGTTCAAAGGAAACACGTGCGCTTCGAATTGTTTCTCCGGCGTTGAGTAGTCGCGATCAATCGTGCGGCCGAAATCGCTGGTCTCCTTTCCGTCTCCACGCGTCGAAACAATCCACTCAGCGGGATCTTGATTTGGATCCGTTGCCGCTGGAAGATCCACGAAGTATCGGCGTTCGACGAGTTGGCCCTTGGCCGTTTTGGTGCGCACCGGTGCGTCTGAGCCAAGGGCCTGCACAAGGCTGGTAAGTCGCTGTTGACCGTCAAGCAGAAACTCTTTTGGAGCAATGCCTTTTTGTTGAATCGTTGCAAAAGGCCTAGCCTGGAACTTTACTTCTCCGCCAGCTTCCAGCGTCAAAATTGCGCCAACGGGAAAGCCCCGCACAATACTCACCAGTAGCGAGTGAATGGCGTCGTCATCCCAAACCCAGTCTCTCTGAAAGTCCGGCAACTGCAGGCTTTGATCACGGATCGAGTCCAATAAGCTACGAAGGCTCTCCTTTGTGCTGTCAAACAAGCTCAATCTCCTTCACCAACGATTTTATCGTTCCATCAAACTCCGGACGGAAGTCGTGCACGCTGCGAAGCTCGACAAATGCCCATCGGCCGAAGCTGCCCAGTCGGTTCACGGCCGGGATCCACTTGTTCTTCATCGTCTCGGCCTTGAGCATGGCGTCATGGTTGCGGAAGCCTTTGACCTCGACAACGAGCGTGAGCGGCGGTTCGCTATCTGCGGATTTGAGCCTGACAAGGAAGTCTGGCCGGTAGACGTGAGACTCGCCCTCCCGGGTGTAGGGCACCTCGAAGCCAAGATTGTGGTTCTTGGCGTAGGCGGCGACATCCGGATGCTCGTCGAGCATCTGGGCGAACTTAGCCTCCCAGTCCTGATCGGTGATGATCCAGTTCAGGTGACTGCGATCCGGTCGCGGCCAGTGCCGGCTCTTCTTGGTCGTGGTGAAATTGACATTCATCGTCGCCCCTTCCGGGGAGAAGGGATCGAGTGTCGCGCGAATGATGGGCTCCCCGTTCGGCTGATCGATGAGCGCACCCATAAGAAGATCGCAGACCTCGTCAGTGAGTTGCCGATAACGAAGTTGCGCCGGCCTCGTGCCGCCCTTGCAGACGAGTCGGTCGGACTTCAGCCATTGCAGGACGATGCGCTTGGCATGGGGGAATAGAAAGGTTTTTGGCGCGCCATTTGGGTCGCGCAGTTTCTCCGACACCCAGTAGTGTGCGATCTGAAAGGCGATGGTCGATATCCGCTCGTCGTCCAAGTGCTCGAGCCCAAGCTGATGACGCTCGCCGATGATGCCGGACATCTGCACGGTAGTAGCGCCGACCTTGTCCGGATCGAGGACGTAGGGCTCCATCCGTGACAGATCGATGTCGATGCGTTCCTTCGGGAAATCGGTGCGATATCCTTGGACGCGCGGAAAGACAATTTCGAGCGCATCGCGTTCCGGGCTGACGGCATGGACATGAACGACCGGTCGCGGCGGCTGCGGTGGCGCCGGCTTGGCCTGGTCGGCGAAGTTGAGCCCGTCGATGCCCATAATGTCGGCATACTCGGTGCGGAAATGGCCGCTCTCCGGGTCAATGTCGTAAGAGAGGCGTCGCAGCGCGCGTCCGATGACCTGCTCGCAGATCAACCGCGTGCCGAAGGCTCTCAGCCCCATGATGTGCGTGACGTTGTTCGCGTCCCATCCCTCGGTTAGCATGGAGACCGAAACGACACAGCGCACCTGCTCACCCAGCCGGCCCTTGCGTCCGACCGTGTTCATGACCTCCCGCAGGATGTCGGCGTCTGTGAGGTTCTCGACACCTTCGCCGCGGGCCACGCGTTCGCGGCGGAACGCCTCGATTTCGGTTGCGTGCGCGTCCCTGAAGGCCTTGTCGATGTCGCTACCGCTTTCCAGTGCGGCCGAGTCAATCAGGATGGTTCGCGGCCTCTCAAGCCGCTGCTCATGGTCGTCATAGTTCCGGAAGAGTTCGAACGTGCCCTGGGTTACGGTTTCGCGATCGTTCTCATCCGTGTGGGTGAAGCCGGCTATGTAGTCGCGCAGCATCTCCGAGTTGGTGGTGTTGTTGCACACCACGATGAACACCGGCGGAATGCCGATGTTCTCCTTCTCCCACAGCCGGTAGGTCTTCTCGTAATGGCCGTAGAGCGCATCCAAAGCCACCTTGAGCTCGATAGGCAGCTTGTGCGGGTCGGGCTTTCCTTCGCTTTTCTTGCGCTTGTCGGGCATTCGCTTGTAGATCGTGGGCCAGAGATTGCGATACATCACCTGCTCGCCGTCAGCCCGGTTGTCGGAGATCGGAACGCGAGGCAATTTGACGATGCCGCTCTCGATGGCGTCCATCAGCGAGAAGTCACTCATCACCCAGGGAAAGAGCGTTCCCTCCGGCCAGTTCGAACCGGACAGGAAGAACGGTGTCGCCGACAGGTCGTAGACCGTCTTGACGCCCTGGTGACGGTTGAGGATCTCGATTCCCGAGATCCAGAGACGTGCGGCCTCCTTGTTCTCGTCCGCTTCTTTCCTTTCGTCGCCGGTCAGCTTCGCGGTTTCGGTGACAGGACGTTCACGATAGCAATGATGGGCCTCGTCATTGATCACCATGACGCCTTTAAGTCCCATCAGATCGCCCATGACGCGCTGGATCATCTGGCCTTCGGTTTCGAGTGTCTGGAGCGCGTCGCCATGACCCTCAAGCACCTGGCGCGTGCCCTTGGCGGCGTCGAAGGTCTCCCGGAGCTTGAAGGCGTGATAGTTGGTGATGACGATCCTGGCCTTCAGCATGTCCGGCATCAGATCATGCGGGACCAGGTTGACCCGCATGTATTGATTGTCCGTGTCATTCGGCATGAGAACGCGCAGACGATCCCGGATCGTGATGCCTGGCGTAACGATCAGAAACCCCTTTGAAAATCGCCGCGACCCGGAAGCCCGCACCGCATTGAGTGTCTGCCAAGCGATCAGCATCGCCATCACGGTTGTCTTGCCGGCGCCGGTTGCAAGCTTGAAGGCGATGCGTAAAAGATCGGGCATTGCCTTCGAAGGTTCGGTATCCTCCGGCTGCACCGCGAAATTGTTCGCGATCGCCAGCCAGTCGAGGAACCTTTGGCCCCTACGGCCCATCTGCGGCGCGACCTCGGCCAGCCAGATCGCGGCTTCGACGGCTTCAAGCTGGCAGAAGAACGGCCGGATGGTCTGGGTATCGTCGCGCTGTATTGTCCGCCAGTGCTCTAGAAGCCGCTGCGTGATCGGCGTCACCTTCCATTGGGACGTATTGGGGAGGCTGCGCCAAGTAGACAATTCCTGGCGCAGTTCGTTGATGATCGGGGAGGGGTTGTAGGCGGTCGTCTCGGTGGAGAGCTCGCCTTCAAGCTCGAGACTCTTCTGAGACGAGGCCGATTTAGTGGATGCGCCGGGCAGAGCAGTCCACAGAGCCGAGGAACGCCGAGCGGCGACAACCGTGTCAGTGGGATGTCCAGCGAGATCCAGTTCCCAATGTCTTCCAGGATACTCGTAAGGGGAATTCAGTATTGGCTTGTCGAAGAAACTCATGACGCTGCGTTCATCCCCCACCTGCAACCTTGAGGAGACAAGCACCCAGAGCCAGTTCGCGCAACCCCTTAGTCGTCTGTAAGCAGGATGTTGATGGTGTATCGTCGATGCCGCCCAAGGGCGGCTCGCCGAGCTGTTTGTCTTCTTGGGTGGCGTTGACGTATCTCTGAACTTTGACAGCGTCAAACCATAGCACCGCCATTGCGGGTGCTCGCCCCGCGCTGGAATATCGGCAATGGCTCCGAGAACATCGTTGTTCCCCGACGCGTCGCGAAGGGGCCTTGGCTATTGTTTCGAAGGTCTCTCTCGTGATTATTGGAATTCGTCAGGGGGAACAAATGATGAACATTGTGCCATAGATCGGAGCTGCTTGGCAACATAATTGGTTAGTTTAAGGTCTGTTTTTCCGAATATCTCCTGGACGTCGACAGTCCCGGCCGGCGAAAGTTCCGCCCAGATTCGCCGGGTATGGTGTTCAAGCAGTTGAGTGTCAGGGACACGACCTGCTACTGGCGTTTCGTCGAGCCGCAATAGAATGTGCCAATGGGGATTGGCATCTGGGGATTCGAGAAAGCAGAAACACCAGATACGCTGATCTCTTCGTTTCTGCCAGTTTCGCCCGATCAATGCGTGGTTGAGATGAGCGTCCCATTGGCGTAGCCGATTGCGCATACGGTCGATCGACAAGGACTGGTCATGAGTTGTCAGGGTTATGTAATGGGTGACCCTATGCTCCTGCAGCCAACCGGGAATTTCGTTTCGAAGTCGGGCAGGGATGCGTTCAAAGTCGGTGTGCATATAACCTCCAAAGCGTTGAAGGTAAGCCGGGGATCGGCTTACCTCTTATTCTATAGCGAAATGGCGAAGGAGATTCGGATCGGATCAAGGTTTTTTGCTTTTTCCTTGCTTTTCGCTTGTGTGATACCAGGCTTTCCAAGGGATCCGCCGACCTGAAAATATCTGAAGGGATGCCTTGGTTCCTAATTTCCGGATTGTCTTGTTTGACTTTTTGCTCTCGGATTCGATCTGCTGCTGAGCGCTAATCGCATACTCTGGACGCTCTTGAGATTTGGGCCAGGGACCTTGTCTTGCGCAAGCAGCCTCAGGAACTCGATCCATGCCCGTTCGTTCTCTGTCAGTTCGTGCTCCATCACTTCCCAAAAATCCCTCTTACTGCCGCCCGCGCCCTGCCGGAAAGCGGCGGATTCGTATGCCCACTCGCGTCTCGGATTGCGTTGATCCAGTCCGCTTCGTTTTGTGTGATAATTGTCTGGAAAATTCGCTGAATGGCGGCAGCGGTGGTGGGGCTCTCGATCTGCTCTAGGGCCATCATGAACAACCGTGCAGGATCGCATGCCAGGGCGGTCGCCAAGCTAGGCACGCGATCAAGGGCGAGCTTGGATGCGCCGCTTTTTATCATCGAGATCATGTTCGGATTGCGGAAGCCGGCTTCTGCGGCGATCTGGGCCTGGGTCTTTCGGGATTTCAACTCCAGCACACGCCTGGTGACAAACTGGGCGAGGCGGCTGTTCCGGTAGGGCTTGATGGACAATGTGGTCTCCGTGTTCACTGACGCAGCGAGCGCGCTGCTAATTCAGATATAGCAAGGGGGAGACGGCGTTATTCGGCGGGAAGTCGGGAACTTGGGTGGCGCTCAGGCCAGTTTGTAGGAAACTGAAATGGTGGATTGGTGATGGCGTAAGCTACTCGCGATCACCATCAACAGCTCTGCGCACCAGCGCGCACCGTGTCTCGATGACCTTCCTGACCTTTGTCAGGACCGGATGGAAGGCGACGCTCGCCGATACCTCCTCCATCAACGCGTCCGCCTCGTGCGCGATGGCATTGGCCAGGGTCAACAGTTCGCCGGCCAGCATTCGTCTCGCGGCCCTGGTTGGCGGCACCAACGATGCCCAATGCTCCATCAGGATCGTGTCTGGCACTGACCTGCCACCGATCGCCATTGCGAGCTTCTGCGAAAGGCGCGGATACGCAGCCGTGCAGACGGCGTCGTAGATCGGAGCCAGGTCCGGCACCGTGCCGCGGTAGAGCAGGGCGTAGTTTTTGGCATGGGCGTCCGCATTGCCGATCAGGTAATGGAAGATCAACATCCGCTGGAATTGCAGTATCTCGGCCGCTGGTCGTCCGGTCGTTCGCCGGATGAGGTCCTTGCACTGGCTGATGCCAGGCCCGCCTTCTGACTCGTATTTGAGCTCCGGGGCCACGCTCAGCGCCTGGCAGAAGTCTTCCTGATGCACACGCTCGATCCGACCGCCGTAGTGCGTGATGCGGTCGTAACGTTCGACCAGGAAGTAGTCGATCTTGCCGGCGACGCCTTTCGCTACAGCGGGGACATCGAACCCGACACGGCGCGCGAGCCTCATGCAGAAGACTTCGTTCTCGACCGTGCCATCCAGTCCCTCGATGAACGGCTTCAGGATGTGGGTCGTCGGTCGTCCTGCCCTGGGCAGGGTGATTTGGCCATCGATAACTGCGACGGCGAGCTTGTCCTGGGCACCAGCGAGGGAGAGGCGCACGCCAGCTTCCCCGCCAAGAAGCGGCCTCTGCCTCAGCAGAGCCAGGATCTCCTCAAGCTGGTTGTCATTAAGGGGGGAGACGTCGTCTGATGCTGGGGCCGGTGGACTCTGGTCAGGAGAAACAAGCGACAAGGCGCCCGCGCATTCTCCGCCGATAATCTCAAGGAGGCCAAACGCGTTGCCCGAGGAGACGCCAAGCGCTGCGGCTAGGCGGCGTCTCGCTTGTTCATCGGGCAGGAGACCCGAGAAAAAAGGGCGTGCGATGCGATCGACAAAGGGGTCTTCCCGCAGCGGCAACGAGACTGACAGCGCGACCGGTTCGGTAGCAAGATAGTCGCGGTCATAGGTGAAGGTGAGCGAGGCGTCTTCGTCCTGTATGAGTTCACCCGCCTTGCGGTCCTTCAAATAGACATTCAGCGAGCGGTTCATGTGTTCGCACCGCGGGCAGCAATGTTCACGGTCAAGCCGAGTGTCTGAAGCACGGCCAGAGCCAGTCCGAGTCGACAGCTTTCCTTGCCGCTCTCAAGCTCACGCACGAACCGCACGCCGACGCCTGCGACGGCTGCAAGCTGTTCCTGGGTCAGTTGCTGACGCTTCCGTTCAGTGCGAATGAGTTGGCCGAGCGCCAAGCTATCTGAGACTATTGCCATATGGATCATCCCTTTCGGGACGATTGAAGCACAATCGAAAGCGAATTGCACCAAAAAGAACCGATCGGGACTTTTCTTTTTCAATCGAATGTGATCGCCACCGGATCACACCGATCGGGACTCTAGGGAAACTGGAGACCTGCAAGGCAGCCGTTGACGCGGGTCAAACAAAGCCCAAGCTGATCCGGTTAACTGCACCGGACAACTGTTCCGGTTGTCGATTTGGTAGGCTGGTTAACTGATTGATTTGTAAGGGAAAGTAGGCGATGGCTGGGGAACCTGGATTCGAACCAGGACTAACGGAGTCAGAGTCCGTGGGTCTACCGTTAACCTATTCCCCAACGACGCCGAGCCGTGCGAAGCGGCCAGCGCGGCGGTGTATAACCAATATTGCCGGCCGATGCAAATCCCCTTGTGAAACTTTCTTGCTCGACGCGGGAACACCGGCAGGGCAGTGCGGCAAGCATCCATGGTGACGGCGCCAGATGCGGCGCGGGATTGAGCACCCGTTCCGTTGAGGGCTGCTGAAAGCCGGCGACTGTCGCTTCTCCGTCTTGAGAAAATCCCGCGTGCTTCAGTGGCGGCTCGGGGGCCATGCCGCTCGGCTTGCAGGCTGACGAACCAAGCAAGTCCCCCGTCCTGAATGCCTCGGGCCTTGATTGCGCTTTCACCGGGCCGGAATGCTAAAGACGGCATGAAAAAGGTTTTTGCGTTCTCACCGCCGTTTTGCTAGTCTCGGAGCAACGACAAATCGTGACGCGCGATGCGGACCTCAGGTCAGCCGCGCACGACAGGACAGACCGTGAAAGACCTTCGGGACGGCGAAAAGCCAAACGCGGGGGTGGCACTGGCAGGTGAAGGGCAATCCGGGCGCGCCGAAAAGGCTGCGACGGAGGGCGTGGAGCAGGGACGCGGAAACTCCGCGCCCACGGGTATGAATTCCGATGGCAAGCCTTCGGACAAAGCTCAGGCCAGCGACTCCGCAGACACATCCGGCCGTGCCTCACGGCCCGGACGCCGCAGGCGCAGGCGGCGTAAATCCGCGAGCAAATCGACCGGTTCCGCGTTGGCGAGTGCATCGGTCTCTTCGGACACAGCGACACCTCGACATCCGAAATCTGACAGTCAGGGTTCTGCGCCGGCTGAAGCCGAGGCTGGCAAAAGGCCTGCGGGGAAAAGCCGCCGGAGGCGCAGGAAATCCAGCCGCGAAATCCAGGGCCGGCCGCTTGCACGGCAGCAGGGATCTGGTGCGGAGACCGTATCGGGCGATCCGCAGCCGGTCGTCGGCAAGCCGGAGGGGCATTCTTCGGGTTCAGCCACTGCGGCCGGCGGCAATGCCCGGAACAGCTTCCGCCCGGCGCCGCGCGGCCAGTACGACGATCTCTATGCGGCGCTTGACCTTGGGACAAACAACTGCCGTCTTCTGATCGCGCAACCCACCCGGCCGGGCCAGTTTCGGGTGGTGGACGCGTTTTCGCGAATTGTCCGGCTTGGAGAGGGGCTCGACGCGACCGGCGAGCTGTCCGCCGGCGCAATGGACCGGGCCGTCGAAGCATTGAAGGTCTGCGCGGGCAAGCTCAGGAACAGGCCGGTGCGCAGTCACAGGCTGATCGCCACCGAGGCCTGCCGTTCGGCCCGCAATGGTGCCGAGTTCCTCGAACGCGTCAAGAGCGAGACCGGGCTTCAGCTCGAGATCGTCACGCGTGAAACCGAGGCCCGTCTTGCCGTTGCGGGCTGTTCCTCCCTCGTCGGGCGCGACACCGACGGACTGGTCCTGTTCGACATTGGCGGCGGCTCGTCGGAAATCGCCATGATCGACCTGACCGAAAACCGGTCGAACCGGCTGGCAAACCACATCAAGGCCTGGACGTCGCTTCCCGTCGGCGTTGTCACACTCTCCGAGCGGCACGGCGGCTGCACTGTAACGCGGGAAATCTTCGAGGCCATGGTTGCGGAGGTCGACGGGCTTCTCTCGACCTTCGCGCCACCGCCCATGCCGGCCTTTACGGGCCAGGTCGATGCGCGAATGCATCTGCTGGGCACGTCCGGCACGGTCACCACCCTTGCCGGTCTTCACCTGGATCTCCCGCGCTATGACCGGCGCAAGGTGGACGGGCTCTGGCTCAGCAATTCCGAAGTCGATCTGATGCTCGACAAGCTTCTGTCCTGGGACTTCGATGCAAGGGCGGCCAATCCCTGCATCGGTGCGGACCGGGCGGATCTGGTTCTTGCGGGATGCGCCATTCTGCAGTCGATCCGCAAACGCTGGCCGTCTCAGCGCATGCGCGTCGCCGACCGGGGCCTGCGGGAGGGCCTGCTCAACGAGATGATGGCCGCGGACGGTGTCTGGCGCACGCGCGGACGCAATCCCCGGCATCGCAACCATCGGCCAGGCCCGGGAGCAAAGTCATGACCAGACCGCCATCGGGGCCAACCGGCCGCAAGCTCGGACAGAAAGTCAAGAAGGGCAAGCTCAAGGCATCTTCCAGGCGCTGGATCGAGCGCCATCTCAACGATCCCTATGTGCAGCAGGCCAAGCAGGAAGGGTATCGCTCGCGCGCGGTCTACAAGCTTCTGGAGGTCGACGAGAAACACGGGATTCTGGACAAGGCCCGGCGGATCATCGATCTCGGGGCGGCGCCGGGCGGCTGGTCGCAGATTGCCGCAAGGGTCACCGATTCCACCGACGAGGATCCGAAGGTGGTCGCGATCGACTTTCTCGATATGGATGGCCTGGCAGGTGTCAAATTCCTGCAGATGGACTTTCTCGATGACGCCGCACCCCAGGCGCTGATGGACGCACTTGGGGGTGCGCCGGATGTGGTCTTGTCGGACATGGCGGCACCCACCACCGGGCACCAGCGCACGGACCACCTCAGAACCATGCATCTGTGCGAGGTGGCGGCGCATTTCGCAATCGAAGTGCTGAGGCCCGGCGGCCATTTCCTGGCCAAGACCTTTCAGGGAGGCACGGAGAACGATCTGCTGACGCTGCTCAAGAAGAATTTCAAATCGGTGGTGCACATCAAGCCGCCGTCTTCGCGCGCCGAGTCGGTGGAAATGTTCGTGCTCGCAAAAGGCTTCAAAGGGCGTCCGTCCGAAGCCGAATAGCCCGAATGTTGCGGTGTCGTGCCAATGGCCCGCGCCTTGATCTCCGGCCGGTTCGCCCAGGCCCACCTCACATTGTCTTCTCCGGGTTGACGCAGCGTCTTGCGAATCGCAACGGCAGGCGCTTGCCGTTCACACCTGGAGCGCCATTTTCCCGCGGTGCCTGTCTAAGTGCGACACCCTGTCCAAAGCCCCGGAGGATAAAATGACCCCGTTCAATTCCAGCCTGTCCCGCCGTTCCCTGTTCAAGGCCACCGCGCTTGGCGCCGGTGCGCTTGCCGCCCCGCAAATTCTGGTTCGGGCCGCCCAGGCCGAGGTTCCCATGGCCGCGGCCCAGCCCGCGGCCTACAAGCGCTTCACTCTCGGTGAGTTCGAAATCACCGTGCTTTCCGACGGTCACCGCATCGTCGAGAACCCGCATGGCATCTTCGGCATGAACACCTCGCAATCGGATGTCGAGGCGCTGCTGACCGAAACCTATCTCCCTGTCGACAAGATGCAGTTCACCTTTGCGCCAACCCTGGTCAACACCGGCGATGACCTCGTCCTGTTCGACACTGGCAACGGTGAGGGCGGACGGGAAGGCGGCGTCGGCCAGACGCTCGCCAATCTCCAGGCCTCGGGCTACACGCCCGATCAGGTGTCCATCGTGGTTCTGACCCACCTCCATGGCGATCACATCGGGGGTCTCATGGAGGCCGGCGCACCGGCGTTCCCCAATGCCCGTTACGTGACGGCCCAGACCGAGTATGACTTCTGGGCGTCCGAGGATCGCATCGGTACGCCGGCCGAGAACGGTCACAACAATGTGGTGGCCAAGGTCGTTCCGCTGGCCGAGAAAATGAGCTTTATCAGCGATGGCGGTTCTGTAGTCCCCGGCATTACCGGCATGGCTGCCTTTGGTCACACCCCCGGCCACATGATCTACGGCCTGGAATCGGGCGGCCGCACCCTCATGCTGACGGCCGACACCGCCAACCACTTCGTGCTTTCGCTGCAGCGGCCCGACTGGGAAGTCCGCTTCGACATGGACAAGTCCGCCGCCGCAGCCACCCGAAAGCAGGTCTTCGACATGATCGCCTCAGACCGCCTGGCATTCGTCGGTTATCACATGCCGTTTCCGTCGGTGGGCTACGTGGAAAAGATGGGTGAGGGTTATCGGTTCATCCCGGAGACCTACCAGCTCGATCTTTGATGGTTGCAATGCCACGCCCTGCCAGAGACAGGAAACCCGGGCTTGATCGCCCGGGTTTTCCCGTTCCAGTTCCGGGAGTGTTTGCGCTGCAGCGAAATTCGGTGGTCAATTCCAATCAGCCTCTTTCAAGTGTCATGGAAGCGTGGTACCTGCCGCTGCCAACGCATGACACCGAGTAGCACCGGGCCGCCCCTTCGGGCCGCGCCCCGAACAGACGGAAACAAGAGGCGATGGCGACCATTATCCAATCCATTACCGGCGTGGAAGCGCTGACTTTTGATGACGTGCTGCTCCAGCCCGGCCACTCCGATGTGATGCCCGGCCAGACTAGCATCGCCACCCGCATCGCGCGGGATTTCGATCTCAATCTGCCGATTCTGTCCTCGGCCATGGACACGGTGACGGAAGCCCGCCTGGCGATCGCCATGGCGCAGGCCGGCGGCGTCGGCGTGATTCACCGCAATCTCACGCCCATTGAGCAGGCCGAGCAGGTTCGCCAGGTCAAGAAGTTCGAAAGTGGCATGGTCATCAATCCGGTAACCATCGGTCCCGAGGCGCCCTTATCGGAAGCGCTCGCCCTGATGAAGGCTCACGGCATTTCCGGGATACCGGTTGTCGAGCACACAAGTGCAAATGTCACGGGACCGGGGCGCCTTGTGGGCATTCTCACCAACCGCGATGTCCGCTTCGCCACCAATCCCGATCAGAAGATCCATGAGCTGATGACAAGGGACAGCCTGGTTACCGTAAAGGAGAGTGTCGACCAAACAGAGGCCAAGCGCCTGCTTCATGCTCACCGGATTGAAAAGCTCCTGGTTGTTGACGGCGAAGGTCGTTGCGTTGGCCTGATCACCGTCAAGGACATCGAAAAATCCCAGCTCAATCCCCATGCTTCGAAGGATGCGCAGGGGCGTCTTCGCGCCGCGGCGGCAACCACTGTCGGCGATGACGGTTTTGAACGTGCCGAGCGGCTGATCGATGCGGGCGTCGACCTATTGGTGATCGACACGGCCCACGGCCATTCCCAACGCGTGCTCGACGCCGTGACCAAGGCCAAGAAACTGTCGAACTCCGTCCGCATCATGGCCGGCAATGTGGCGACTGCCGAGGGAGCGAAGGCGCTCATCGACGCAGGCGCGGACTCGGTCAAGGTCGGGATCGGGCCGGGCTCCATCTGCACCACCCGGATCGTCGCGGGTGTGGGCGTTCCCCAGTTGAGCGCGATCATGAGCGCCGTTGACGAGGCGCAGAAGCACGACATTCCGGTGATCGCCGATGGCGGCATCAAGTATTCGGGCGATCTCGCCAAGGCGATCGCCGCCGGCGCTTCGGCCTGCATGGTCGGTTCGCTTCTCGCCGGTACCGATGAAAGCCCGGGCGAGGTGTATCTTTACCAGGGCCGCTCGTTCAAGGCCTACCGGGGCATGGGCTCGGTCGGCGCCATGGCGCGCGGCTCGGCTGACCGCTACTTCCAGGCCGAGGTACGCGACACGCTCAAGCTGGTTCCGGAAGGCATCGAGGGACAGGTGCCTTACAAGGGACCGGTGGGCGCGGTGCTCCACCAACTCGCCGGCGGACTGAAGGCGGCCATGGGCTATGTCGGCGCCGCGGATCTCCAGGCTTTTCACGAGCGGGCCACCTTCGTTCGGATCTCCGGTGCCGGACTGCGAGAAAGCCATACCCATGATGTCGCGATCACACGCGAAAGCCCGAATTATCCCGGTGCGGTGTGATGAAATGGGTGTGGCCCGGCTGGTTGCTGTGCGGGCTGACCCTCTTTCTGCTTGTCTATATGGCGGCGTTCGAGGCGCCGGGCATCAGCGCGAAGATCGGTGACATGCGACTGCCGGATGCGGTGTTCACGGGCTACGATCTGGACGACGCACGAAGGTTGCACGCTGCTTTCACAGCCGAACTGGAGGACGCGCAAACACAGGGGCGCCAAAGCGCCTCCGCAGCCTATGTGTCCATGCACGCCGGCTCCGATCTGCTTTTCCCGCCGATGATGGCCGCAAGTGTTGTATTTCTGGCCTTTGCCGGGCTCAACGCACGCGACCGTAAATCCGTAGCCCCCCTATCGGTCAAGATCACGCTCGGTATCGCGTTTGCGGTGGCGTTCATCTATCTGGGTTTTGATTATGTCGAGAACGCCGTCGCCGATGCGTTGTTCGGCCCGCCATCCCTGACGTTGCCCCTGAATGCCGATCTGGTGCCGGTGCTCAAGGTGCTCACCATCGGAAAGTATTTGGCCCTTGCCGTAGCCGCAGTTTTGATCCTGACGCTGTGGGTTGGGGCACTTTGGACCAGACGTGACCGGCACCTTGACGAGACACCGGTCGACGCGCCTTCGCGCGATACCGGTCAGGCCGACTGAAGCAAACCCGGCGCCGCCGCTAGCCACAAATCAACAGCAGGAGACGAAACCATGGGCAATTCCACTGCGATATTCTGGCCGGTCATGGCCCAGGTGCTGCTGATCTACGCGATCTACATGCTGGTCTCGGTCCGTCGCATTGGCGCGATAAAGTCCGGCAAGGCCAAGGCATCAGACTTCAAGGCCCCCTTCATCGAGCCCGAAGCAAGCGCAGTGGCAGTGCGAAACCTGTCAAACCAGTTCGAACTTCCGGTGCTGTTCTTCGCCGCCTCGATATCGCTGTATGTCACCGGTGGTGCCGGGGTTGCGGCTGTAGCCGTAGCGTGGATTTTTGTGCTCGCCCGCATCGTCCATGCCTATGTCCACGTGACCAGCAACCGTGTTCTGCTTCGCCGCCGCCTGTTTATTGTCAGTCTCGCTGTGAACTTGGTGCAATGGCTGATGCTGGCAGTGCATATCGCCTGAGCCACAGGGCCTTCAGGTCATGCAGCCAGCCCCATGTGCGATCGTCCTGCGGTGAGAACCTCCAGACCGATTTCTGACGCCACCGACGCAAGAGCCTCGTAGTCAGCCTGGCGTTCGCTCGCCGTGCGGAAGAACATGGCGATCTGGCGCGAAGGGGCGGGCGGGGCAAAGGGCAGAAAGCGAATGTCCCCCAGCCGCGGGCTCTCCGCCGAAACCGCGATTTCCGGCAGCAATGTACGGCCCATGCCGTGCGCCACCATCTGCAGGAGTGTGGTCAGCGATGTCGCGCCGAAATTGACCAGAGCCCCCTGGCTTTGCCCGTGGCAGACGGACAGGGCCTGATCGCGAAGGCAGTGGCCTTCCTCGAGCAGCAGAAGCCGGTCGAAGGCTGTCTTGTGGCGGTTGAGCGGTGAATCGAGAATGTCATGGTCATTGTTGGAAACGGCCATGACAAACCGGTCCTCGAAGAGCAAACGGTGGCTTAGTCCGGCCTCCCGGATCGGCATCGCCGCAATGACTGCATCGAGATCGCCGCTGCGCAACTGACCCACCAATGTCTCGGTGATCGCTTCGCGGACGCCGAAATCGAGTTGCGGAAACCGCCGTGACAGTTCGGGCGCCAGGGCGGGGAGAAGATAGGGCGCCAGTGTCGGTATCATCCCGATACGCATGCGGCCGGTAAGGACGCCCGACTGCTGCTGCACCTGCTCCTCGATTGAGCGCACTTCGGCCAGCACCCTGCGAAACGACGGCAGGAGCCGCTGTCCGCTTTCGCTCAGCACGATTGCGCCCCGCGTGCGCTCGACCAGAAGGCAGCCGAGTTGCGCCTCCAGTTCGGCAATCTGCGCCGAAAGAGCGGGTTGGGACACGTTTACGCGCTCCGCCGCGCGACCGAAATGCAGGGTCCGCGCCAGCGCGTCGAAATAGGTGATCTGCTTCAATGTTATCATAAGAAAAAATTATCGTAAAAACTCAAAAATACAATTGGAAATTATCGCGCTGTTCGGTCTTATTGGAATCGTTCAAAACAAGACCCATTTGGAGGAACGTGCGCGAATTGTCTGCGGTTCGGCACATTAGATTTGACCACCATCAACTCCGAGAGCACGGCAGCGCACTAGAATACAGAGATTCCGGGGGATGGCGCGCGAAGCGAATATCCGTTCAACATCGCCTTGCAGCGTGTTCCCCGAAAAACCCAATCCGCATCACGACTGGAGACAGCACATGGGAACAACCTTCAAAGAGATCAATGACAGCTCGGCCAAGTGCCCGGTCATGCATGGCAGCATGACCCTGACTGGAACGACTGTCACGGAATGGTGGCCCAAGGCCCTCAATCTCGACATTCTTCACCAGCACGACACCAAGTCCAATCCGTTGGGCAAGGACTTCAATTATCGCGAAGAACTCGGCAAGCTCGATTTCGACGCGTTGAAGAAGGACATGCACGCGCTCCTGACCGAGAGCCAGGATTGGTGGCCGGCCGACTACGGACACTATGGTGGCCTGATGATCCGCCTGGCCTGGCATTCCGCCGGTTCCTACCGCCTGGCCGATGGTCGCGGCGGCGGCGGTGCCGGCAACATCCGGTTCGCGCCGCTCAATTCGTGGCCGGACAACGGCAATCTGGACAAGGCGCGCCGCCTGCTTTGGCCGCTGAAGAAGAAATACGGCAACAAGGTCTCCTGGGCCGACCTCATCCTTCTCGCAGGCACCATTGCTTACGAATCCATGGGTCTGAAGACCTTCGGCTTCGGCTTTGGTCGCGAGGACATCTGGCACCCGGAAATGGACACCTACTGGGGTGCCGAGAAGGAATGGCTGGCGCCGTCGGACAACCGCTATGAGGACGTCTCCAAGCCGGACACCATGGAAAACCCGCTTGCAGCCGTGCAGATGGGCCTGATCTACGTGAATCCGGAAGGGGTCAACGGCCAGTCCGATCCGCTCAAGACCGCAGCCCAGGTGCGCGAGACCTTCGCACGCATGGCCATGGACGATGAGGAAACCGCGGCTCTGACCGCCGGCGGCCACACTGTCGGCAAGGCGCACGGCAATGGCGACGCAGCGGCTCTCGGCGCAGAGCCTGAAGGCGCTGACGTCGAAAATCAGGGCCTGGGCTGGATCAATCCGAACCTTCAGGGCAAGGCGGCCAATGCCGTCACCTCCGGCATCGAGGGCGCCTGGACCACCAACCCGACCAAGTTCGACATGGGCTATTTCGAGCTGCTGTTCGGCTATGAGTGGGAACTGACCAAGAGCCCCGCCGGCGCCAATCAGTGGCAGCCGATCGGCATCAAGGAAGAAGACAAGCCGGTCGACGCGACCGATCCCTCGATCCGCCGCATGCCGATGATGACCGATGCCGACATGGCCATGAAGATGGATCCGACCTATCGCGCCATCTGCGAAAAGTTCATGGCCGATCCGGAGTACTTCAAGGACACCTTCGCCCGGGCCTGGTTCAAGCTGACCCACCGCGACATGGGTCCTAAGAACCGGTATGTCGGTCCGGACGTCCCGTCCGAGGAACTGATCTGGATGGACCCGATCCCCGAGGGTCCGAGCAACTATGACATCGCGGCCGTGAAGTCGAAGATCGAGGACTCGGAACTGTCTGTGTCCGAACTGGTCTCGACGGCCTGGGACAGCGCGCGCACCTATCGCCAGTCCGACATGCGCGGTGGCGCCAATGGCGCCCGTATCCGTCTCGCTCCCCAGAAGGACTGGGAAGGCAATGAACCCGCGCGGCTTGCAAAAGTGCTCGGCGTTCTCGAGCCGATCGCGGCCGAACACGGCGCCAGCATCGCCGACGTGATCGTGCTGGCAGGCAATGTCGGCGTTGAAAAGGCCGCCAAAGCCGCCGGTTTCGACATCGCCGTGCCGTTCACTCCTGGCCGTGGTGATGCCACCGACGAGATGACCGATGCAGACTCCTTCGAGTCACTTGAGCCGCTGGCAGACGGGTATCGCAACTGGCTCAAGCAGGACTACGTCGTCACCGCCGAGGAGATGATGCTTGATCGTACCCAGTTGATGGGGCTGACCGCGCCGGAAATGACGGTTCTGGTCGGCGGCATGCGCGTGCTGGGCACCAACCACGGCGAAACCGCACATGGCGTGTTTACCGATCGCAAGGGCGCACTGACGACCGACTTCTTCGTCAACCTCACGGATATGGCAAACAAGTGGGTGCCCGTGGACAACGGATCCTACGAAATCCGTGACCGCAAGACCGATGCGGTCAAGTGGACCGCGTCGCGTGTCGACCTGGTCTTCGGCTCGAGCTCGATCCTGCGGGCCTATGCCGAAGTCTACGCCCAGGATGACGCGAGCGAAAAGTTCGTGCACGACTTTGTCGCCGCATGGACCAAGGTGATGAACGCAGACCGTTTCGACCTGCTCTGAGCAGGGGCTGCATCTCGCATTGATACGACACGACACCACGGCCGGGACCTCAAGGTTCCGGCCGTTCTGGTGCTGTCACCAGGAAGGCAGGATCGCATCGTCGGGCCGGATGCGCTGGTCACGCCGAAGCGATGCGCCGGGCCCGCTGCTCTTGCCGCTCTCTTCCGCACCCGGCGGCGTGATGTTGTCCAGGCTTGCGGCAATGTGTCCGCAGAGTGCGTTGACAAGCGCCGTGGGCGCGCCCGGCCGTTTCATCAGGCCGATCTGGGCGGGCTCAAGCGCCGGAAATCCGTCCGCCGGAGACAGGATGCGCATGCCCGGCCGCACCGCGCATTCAGGCAGCAGCGAGACCGCCAGACCTGACAGCACCGCGGACGCAACAACGGTCGCCGACCAGCTCGTGAACAGGATCTGATAGTCCCGTCCCGCGGTGTCGAGTGCGGTGCAGGCGAGGTTTCGCCAGTTGCAAGACCTGCGGCCCACCGCCAGCGGAACGACGTCGTCCTCATGCACGGTGTGGTTTGTCGAGGTCACCCAGTAGAGCGGTTCGGTCCGAACGACCTCGGAGGTCCGCTCGCGCGGATTGTGCGTCACCAACGCCACGTCCAGTTCTCCACGGCCCATGCGTGCCGCCAGCTCCACGGACGGTTCGCACTCGATATAAAGCTCGACATTCGGATTTGTCTTGGCGAAGCGGGCGACTATGCCCGGCATATAGCGGTCGGCGTAATCGTCGGGCGTGCCGATGCGGATCGAGCCTTCGAGTTGCTGGTCGTCGAAAGCGGCGATGGTCTCGTTGTTGAGCCGGATGATCCGCCGCGCGTAGCTGAGCATGCGTTCGCCATCCTCGCTCAATCGGTTGAGCCGGCCGTCGCGGACAAACAACGTCTTGCCGATCCGTTCCTCAAGCCTGCGCATCTGCATCGAGACCGCGCTCTGGGTCTTGAACACCTTGTCTGCGGCGCGCGTGAAACTGCCGGTGTCGACGATGGCGACAAAGGTCTGGAGCTGGTCGATATCAAGAGGGGCGGGCATCGCTAAAAATCCTATCAACAGAACTGATGATAAAGATTAGAAACATTCGCTGGTCTGATCAATCGAATTTTGTCACACAGGATTTGTAAGACAATTTGCGCTGGCCCAAACCACAAGGCGCATTTCCCGATCAAGGATATCTGTCATGACCGCCCACGATTTCGCGTCCACCCGCACCCCCGTCTCGAGCACCGGATTCGGCTCGGCTCTGAGCCGTACCCTGGTCTATTCGGCAGGCAAGGTGCGTATGGTGACCCGCGCGCTGATCAATCGTGCGGGAGCGCGCCGTCTCAACGAGTTTTCGGACCGGGAGCTCGACGATATCGGGCTGACACGGGAAGATCTGGGGCATGCTTTCTCAAAGCCGCTGACCGTTGATCCGACCATCGAATTCGCACGCCGTGCGCGCGAGAACAGGCGCAAGCTCGATCGCGGCGCCTACTGAGGTCCCCCGCGGAATACTGCCCTGTGTTCCGCTTTTCCGGCCGCTTTGCGACACGACACGTGCCGCGGCGGCCGGTTTTTCCCGTTCCGCCCGTAACACTCTGATTTGATGCGTGTACGTTATCGCCCAATTGAATCCGATTGAGCGCGGCATGCATTAATGCCGGTTCATACCCTTGAGATACTGGTCGAAGATGGAGTCCATGCTCTCCTGATATCCTTGCTGAACCTTGCGGCCGGAATCAAACATCTGGCCGAACAGATCGTCATAGGGGTTGCGCGGCCGGCCGGAGGGCATGGTGTCGGGTTTCGGCTGCGTCTGCGGCTCGGGGTCCTGATGCTGCTGTCCGCCGATGGCGCCGCCAAACATGTCCTGGAAAATCTGGCCGAGCGGATTGTCGGCAAACGGGTTTGCTCCCCGGTCGGTCCGGGGTGCCTCGCGCTGTGGCTGTCCGCCGCCGAACATCCCTTCGAGGATCTTGCCCATGGGATTGTCCATCGGGGAAGATTGAGGGCTCCGCGTGGCCCGGCTTCCGCCAAGCCCCTGGCGCATCATTTCCGAGATCAGGTCACCCAGCGGGTTGGCGCCTGCGGTGCTGCTTGCGCGCATCTGGCCGGTTGACTGCTTGAAGAGGCCGCCCATCACCGCTGTTGCGATCACCGGAAGCATCTGCTTGAGAATGTCCTGACCGATGCCCGTCACAGATTGCGCCTGGCTCGCGACCGCACGGCTGACTTCCTTGGAACCGAAAACATGGTTGAGAATGCCGTTACCTTCCTCGACACCTTGTGGCGAAAACGCCGTCCGCAAATCTTCGAAATATTTGGCGTGATTGCCGGTAGCCAGCGCCGCGATGAAATCCGACATGTCGGCTGGCGTTTTGGCATTTCGTTTCAGACCCGTCGAAAAGGCAGGCATCAGCGCTTCCATCGCCTGTTCGACCTGGGTTTCGCTGAGCCCGAATTGCGCGGCCATGGCGCGCATGGCCTCACCGTTCTGGGCGTTCTTCATCATGTCAAAAAGCGGCATCATCGGTGCGGTCTCCTCCCTTGACCCCAAGGCTAGCGCCGCAGGGTTTCGGGCAAGACTATACCGGCACGGCCTTCGTGCCTACAGCTCGGGGCTGAAAAGGCCTTGGGCTGGGATTGCGCCTAATAGGCGTAGTCCCGGAAAACGGGTTCGACAGAACCGTTCCAGCGGCCATGATAAAGGGTGAGCATTTCCTCGGCGAGGGTTGTTCCGCGCGCGATCGATTCCTCAAGCGGGGCGAGGAAATGGCTTTCGTCGTTGCCTTCGGAATTCAGACGCGCCCGGTTGACGAGGCCCTTGCGCGAGATGCCGAGCACCGTGCGGCCGATTTCCCGCAGGCTTTGTCCCTTGATTCTGGCGTTGAGCCCGTCGCGGGGCGTGATGTCGCGCAGCGCATTGACCTCGTCCAGGCTCCAGTCGCGTGTCAGGTCCAGTGCCTCGCCGATCGCCTCTTCGTCGTAGAGCAGGCCTACCCAAAGCGCGGGCAGCGCGCAGATCCGACGCCAGGGGCCACCATCCGCGCCGCGCATCTCTATGAAGCGCTTGAGACGTGCATCGGGAAACAGCGTACCGAGATGATTGGTCCAGTCGCCCATCGTCGGCAGCGGCTGCGCCAGTTCGTCCTTCAGCGCTCCATTCATGAATTGCCGGAAGGTCACATGCGTGGCCTCGTGATACTTGCCGTCCCTCAGCACGAAATACATCGGGACATCAAGGGCCCACTCGACATAATCGAGGAACCCGAAATCGTCGGAATAGACGAACGGCAACTGCCCGGAGCGCTGATTGTCGGTATCGCGCCAGATGTCCCCGCGCCAGGAGAAGAGCCCGTTGGGCTTTCCCTCGGTGAACGGCGAGGCGGCAAACAGGGCGGTTGCGAGCGGCTGCAGCTTCATGCCGAGCTGCATCTTGCGGCGCATGTCGGCTTCCGAAGCGAAATCCAGGTTCACCTGGATGGTGCAGGTCCGGTACATCATGTCGTGCCCCTGGCTGCCGACCTTCGGCATGTATCGGGTCATGATGTCGTAGCGCGATTTCGGCATCCGCGGGGTTTCGTCAAAGCGCCACTTCGGACTGCCGCCGATTCCGAGAAATCCGATTCCCATGGGGGCGGCGATTTCCTGCAATTGCGCCAGATGGGTGTTGGATTCCCGGCAGGTCTCGTGAATGTTGTCGAGCGGCGCGCCGGAGAGTTCGAACTGCCCGCCGGGTTCGAGGCTGATCGCCCCGCCACCGGTGGGGTTTGCCAGGCCGATGATCTTGCCCGCGTCAACGATCGGCTCCCAGCCGAGCTTGTCTGCCATGCCTTCCAGGAGGGCGCGTATCGATCGCTCGCCCTCGTAGGGCACCGGATCGAGAGATTCGGTGTAAAACACGAACTTCTCGTGCTCGGTACCGATCATCCACTCTTCACGGGGCTTGCAGCCGGCCGCCATCCAGTCCGCCAGCTCTTCGATCTTGCTGATCGGTGTGTCATCGGTCGTGTCGCGCGCCATGGCCGGCCCTTTGTTGTCATCTCATCCGCGCAGCCGAACCACGCCATGACGCTGATTGGACCGGAACCGGCCCGGCTTGCAAGCAAAAAACCCTGAACGGTGGATCAAACAGATTTGATCCGTAGTGGTGGTCCGCTGCTACCAGTCGCCGATGGTCATCTGGACGGCCGTCAATGCCGCAACCGCGGCGGTGTCGGCGCGCAGGATCCTGGGGCCGAGCGGAATGGCGGTGACGAAGGGCAGGGCGGTGAGTTGCGCCCGCTCGCGCTCGGAAAAGCCACCTTCCGGCCCGACCAGAAGCGCCAGATCGCGTTCCTCGACGCCGTTGAGGATATCGGTCGGATTGTCGCCTGCCTGGCTTTCATTGCAGAAGATGATCCGCCGCGCCGGGTCCCAGGTCTCCAGCAGCGCATCGAATTTCAAGGGCTCGCCAAGTGTCGGAATGGCCAGATTGCCGCATTGCTCGGCGGCTTCCAGAATGTTGGCGCCAAGCCGCGCTTCGTTGACCTTGTGCAGCTGGGTGTGATCGGTGAAGACGGGAGTTATCTGCCTCACCCCCATCTCGGTCGCCTTCTGGACGATGTAGTCGAGGCGGCCGACCTTGAGCGGTGCAAAAAGGAAGTCCAGGCGCGAGGCGTCAGGTTGGGGCCGGGTCTGCTCGGCGATCAGCAGGTCTGCGGATTTCTTCCCCGATGGAGCGAGGGTTGCGAGATACTCTCCCTCCCTGCCGTTGAAGACAAGGACCTCCTGGCCTTCGCTCATCCGGAGCACGTTCAGGAGATAATGGGCCTGATCCTTGCCAAGCGGCACTTTCGTGCCGTTGGAAAGTGCCGTGTCGAGAAACAGCCGCTGGAGTTTGTAATTTGCGCGCATGGCGGCTTTCTTGCGCAGGCGCCGGCCAAGATCAAGAGCGGCTTTGAGGGGTCTCGGGGTTCAGTCCGTGGCGGACGGGTGGAGTATGGGCCGGTATCCTTGCCGAATGGCCTCAATCGTGACCGCGGGCGTGACAAGATGGAACCCCTTGTCGCGGGTGCCCGCTATCCGAGGCCCGTAGCCCGCGAAGCTCCAGGGCCTCAGCCTTCCGTCAAGGACCACAAAAAACGCAGCACCCTGGCGGACCATGACGCCATCGGGAAGTTCGGAGATTTGCACCGCCTCGATCACCCGCGATGCGTCGTCCGGAGGCACCGCCCGGTCGCGCGCCAGCAGCGCGTCGATTTGCGGCGCCTTGGGCCGTTCGGTTCCCCGGGCGCGTGCGAGCGTGTCCGCGAATGCCAGCGCATCCCGCCGCCGGCATTCAAAACAGGGCCGGTGGCCTGCCGAAAGAGCCGTTGCCTCGTCGAGAAAGAACAGCTCGGTATAGCGTCCCGGCTGCATCAGCTTGCGCCTGCGGTTCTTGAACTCGGTCAGGCAGACGATCCAGGCCCCGCTCTTCTGCTTCCTGACAATGTGTTGTGCGGCATCGTGCAGTGGTCCGCCGCGGTTGCCCATGAACATCCCGCGTGCCGGATCCCGCAGGATGTTTCCGGCGGGATCGACACGGTTTTGCAGCGGCATTCAGCCGGCCCGGCGCGTCAGCGCGGCAGCGACGCCCGCCATCATCAGAAGCGATGCACCGCCTCGCGTCGCAATCCGCATGACGCCGGGACGGCGGATCGCCTTGCGGGCGCCGGATGCCGCCAGCGCGAACATCGCGGCGTTGAGAATGCCGAGCGCGGTGAAGGTGATCACATAGGTTGCGGCCTGCGGAACGTAGGGAAGTGCCGGGTCGATGAACTGCGGCACGAAAGCCACGAAGAAAAGGATGCCTTTCGGATTGAGCGCGGTGACGAGAAATGATTCGCGGAAGATGATTCCCGGCTTCGCCTTCGCATCGACAGCGGGAGAGGCGTTAGCGTCAATCTCGGGGATCGAAACCGGAGTCCGCCACATCTTGTAGCCGATCCAGATCAGGTAGGCGGCGCCGAGGAACTTGAGCGCCTGGAACAACGTGGCGGAGGTGGCGAGGACCGCCCCGGCGCCCGCAATCGACAATGATGTCGCAAGCAGGTCCCCGAGCCCGACACCGGCCACGCTTGCAAGCGCAACCCGCCGCCCGTGCGCAAGCGCCTGGCTGATGACCAGCACGATGGTCGGTCCGGGAATGACCAGCAGGATGACGCTGGCCAGCACAAAGGCTGCAAAATGTTCGGGCGAAATGGGCATGGCTGTCTTCCGGTGATTGCGACAGGGCGAGCAAGCCGCAGATTCCCCTTCCCGTCAAGCCGCCCGATGCATGCCGCTCACCCGGAGGGATCATGGGGGCGCACCGGGCGGCAGTGCCGCGGTCTAGTCGATCCTGCCCGGAAGACTGAGATCGCCTGATGCGACGTCGAAGACATCACTCACGCACAGAAGCGGCGCGTGCACATTCGCGTGCACTTTCAGGGCGGCCGTGACCCCGTCATAGCTTGCGCCCGCTGCATCGGGCTCACCTGCAAGTTCGACCGTGACCGTGACTTCCGCGCCATCGAAGATCGGTTTGAAGCCGGGGCTGTCGATGAACAGCGGCAGGCCGGGCCAGGTGTCCGGGAGCTTTGGTGTCTCATCCTCGCCGATGTCGCGCACCGAAAGTGCCCCGGGACCGCATTCCTCGTTCGGGGTCAGCACCACCCAATGGCTGTGCCAGTCACCTCCATCATTGCCAGTGTCGCCATCGCCATTTTCGTCCTCAAGCGGTGTGTCGTCGAAATCGGGATGGCTGGTTGCCGCAAGCGCCAGAATGCCGGTCTCTTCCTCGAACCCGACCGAAGATGGATCCAGTGAAGTCGGCCACACATAGGACCAGACCGCAGCGCCGGCGAGGGCGCCGGTCGGTGCGGGCTTTTCCGCACCTGCTGTCGCACGCGTCGTCATGTGGAAGGTGATCCTGTCTCCTTCACGATGGGCATGGGCAGCAAGAATGTCGAAAGCGGCCATGACCGAGCTGTTTTCGGCTGAGCGGATGGCAGCTTCGTTGTCGATTGCGTGGCCGCTTGCAGCGTGGGTGAGCAGGGTGGAGGCGCCGAGCAGCGCCAGAGATATCAGAGTTCTCATGGTGGTCTCCAGTTCGGTTGAAACGCAAGCACTAATAATAGCGACTCGAAACTATTGCAAGAACTGTTTTGACTCGCTATTAATTTACCATGACATCACACCAGCCACACCGAATCCGGGCACTGATCGATCGCCTTGCCAAGCTTTCCGAAAGCGAGGACTGGGCCGCCGATCTCAATCCGGCGCAAATGACTGCGTTGAATTACCTGTCGCGCGCCAACCGTTTTTCGCGCGCGCCCTCGCACGTCGCCGCCTATTCGGGCTCGACACGCGGCACTGTTTCCCAAACGCTCCGCGCGCTTGAGAGAAAGGGCCTCGTCAGCGAGAAGCGATCGGAAACCGACCGCCGGAGCATTTCATTCGAACTCACAAATGCGGGAGAGATACTCGCCTCCACCGGGAAAGAGATTGACCGCGTGATTGCCGGCCTTCCGGCAGAGACTGCCGCAGCGCTTGAAGCGGGCCTGGATACGGTTCTTCGCAAGCTGCTCGAGGTGCGCGGCAGCAAGGCTTTCGGCCTTTGCCGAACCTGCCGCCATCATCGCGGAAAGGAAGACGGCGGTTACTGCGAATTGCTGTCGGTGGACCTGAAGCCCGCGGAGACCACACAGATCTGTCATGAACATGAGCGAGCGCAATGACCATCGGTACCGAAATCAGCGCCCGGGTTATCGGGCTTTACCTCGGTGAAGTCAGGGAGCCCTGGCCGGGAAGGCCGGCAACTGCGATCGCGAAGCAGCCGACGGAAAGTCCTCAGCATCTCGGATGGGAAGGGTTCGAAAGTGATGCCCAGGCGGATCTCAAGGTGCATGGCGGTCGCGACAAGGCGGTCCACCACTATGCTGCGGATCACTATCCGCAATGGCGCGATGAACTTGGCGAGCAGGCGGGCGATTTCGGACCCGGACGATTCGGCGAGAATATCGCCACGCTGGGCATCACCGAAACGGATCTGTGCATCGGTGACGTGCTGAGGCTCGGAACGGCAATTGTCGAGGTTTCGCAAGGCCGGCAGCCATGCTGGAAGCTTAATGCCCATACCGGAGTTTCCGATATGGCGGCCAGATTCCAGCAGACAGCCCGCACGGGCTGGTACTACCGCGTTCTCGAGCCCGGCGTGGTGGCGGTCGGTGACGAGATCAGGCGGATCGAATGCCCGAACCCCGGCTGGACGGTCGAGCGGGTCACGGGCGCGCGGCTTGGGGCGGAACTCGATCCCCACACTGCGGCCCAACTCGGCCGGTTGCCGCGCCTTGCCAGCGAATGGGCCGAGGCGTTCGCACGCAAGGCCGCGCGGCTGGCGCCGGATGATACAAGTGCAAGGCTCGAAGGCCCCGGTTCAGGCTAACGAAAACGCTTCAGTCGACAATGACGATGTGCAACGCCCGCGGGCCATGGGCGCCGAGAATGATCGTCTGTTCAATGTCGCCTGAGCGCGACGGACCGGTTACGAGGTTGAGCGCCCGTGGCATTTCGCCCTTGCCCTTCGCCTTGCGTACCATTTCCCAGACGCTTTCCATGTCGCCCTTGATGTCGCTCGCCTTGACAACGACAATGTGATGCTCGGGCAGGAAGTTGATCGTCGTCGGGTTGTCGGGTCCGGAGAACAGCGCCAAGGTTCCGGTTTCCGCTATTCCGGCCAGGGCATGGCTCACGCCGGAGAGGTCTCCGCCGTCAGATGCGCCACGCCGGACTTCGAGATTTTTCTCCGACGACCACTTGGCCTTTTCCAGCCGCTTGTCGGCGCCCATCCGGATCTCGGCGGGGAGGTTGCGGGCTCTCAGATAAGCGGAGACTTCCGCCGGCACATCGGTGTAGCTGTCCACGCGGGTCATGGTCGCGCCGAACTGTGCGGCCATCGCGCAAAACAACTCGATCTTTCCATCCTTCGGCAGGTTGGCGCGGTCCGGGATCACGCCCTTCGGGGCATCCGAGAGCCTGCTTGCCACCGTGGCGCGGCGCGCGGCGTCATCGCCGGAAACGCCTGTGGCTCGGCGCAGTTTCGCCAGAACGTTCTCGCGCGCGCTCATTGTCCGGCTCCCCCGGCTGAAGGCTCCTGTTTTCGCGCCTCACGCTGTGCCCAGGCCTGCAGGAATGTGCGGCCTTCCGGCGCCGGCAGATCGCGATACCGGGTCCAGCCGCCCGCGAGCGGCAACGACTTGAACCGCCGCGAGGTGCCGCCGAACAGCGACAGGAGCGGCATGCCAAAGGATACAGCCATCCGGTAGAGTTTGGGCCGCTTGGCAAAAAAGGCCCAGAACTTCAGCCCGTAACGCGCCGCTGAAGGGGAGAGATTGCGTTCGAATTCGCTTTCGCGCCAATGCCGCATCATCTTCGGCAGCGGGATCCGCATCGGGCAGACGCTCTCGCAGCGCCCGCAGAAGGTCGAGGCGTTCGGCAAATGCCCGGATTCGTCGATCCCGTTAAGTGAAGGCGTCAGCACCGCGCCCATCGGGCCGGGATAGACCGAGCCATAGGCATGGCCGCCGACCGCATGGTAGACCGGGCAATGGTTCATGCAGGCGCCGCAGCGGATGCAGCGCAGCATGTCCTGATACTCGGTTCCGAGCATCGACGAGCGACCGTTGTCGAGCAGGACGACGTGGTATTCCTCAGGACCGTCGGGATCCTCCGGGCGGCGCGGGCCGGTGGAGAATGTCGTATACACGCTCATGTCCTGTCCGGTGGCCGAGCGCGCCAGCACGCGCAGGATCTGTGACGTATCCTCGAGTGTCGGCACGATCTTCTCGATGGAAGCCACCACGACGTGAACCTTGCCCAGCGTCTGGGTCAGGTCGCCATTGCCCTCATTGGTGACGATCACCGACGAGCCGGTTTCGGCGATCAGGAAATTGGCCCCGGTGATGCCGACATCGGCGGCGAAATAGCGCTGCCTGAGAACTTCGCGCGCCTCGCTGAGCAACGCCACCGGCTCGGTGAGATCACGCTCCTGGCTCAGATGGGTGTGGACGCGTCGGAAGTCTCCCTCGACCTGCTCCTTGTTCAGGTGCACCGCCGGCGCGATGATGTGGCTCGGGTGTTCGCCGCGCAGCTGGATGATGTATTCCCCGAGGTCGGTTTCCACCGGTTCGATGCCGTTGGACGAGAGGTGATCGTTGAGCGCGATTTCCTCGGTGATCATCGACTTGCCCTTGGTCACCGTCCGGGCGTTCGCCTTCTTGCAGATGTCGAGCACGATGCGGCGTGCATCTTCGGCGGTCTCGGCCCAGTGCACGTGTCCGCCGGACGCTTTGACACGGGCCTCGTATTCCTCGAGATAGAGATCGAGATGGGCAAGGGTATGGTCCTTGATATCGCGGGCATTGTCGCGCAACTGCTCGAATTCGGGCAGGGCATCCGCGGCCTTCTTGCGCTTGCCGATAAAGCCCTTTTCCACGTTGCCAAGCGCCTTTTGCAACTGAACATCGATCAGCGCCTTGGAAGCATTGGCTTTGAAGTGTTTTGCGGCCAGTTCCATGATGTTGCTCCCTGCCGCCTACTTGCCCGAGCCGGCGATCGGCGGTTGATCGGTCATGCCGGCGAGAACTTCGGCCACGTGCCGGACTTCGATGTCCGAACCCTGGCGCTTGAGTTTGCCGGCCATGTTCATGAGGCAGCCAAGATCACCCGCCAGCAGCATGTCAGCGCCGGAGGCTCCGATATTGGCGACCTTTTTGGTCACGATGGCGTTGGAGATGTCCGAGTACTTGACGCAGAATGTGCCGCCGAACCCGCAGCAAACGTCCGAATCCTTCATTTCCTTGATCTCGACGCCGTCGACCCCCGCAAGCAGCTTTCGCGGCTGTTCCTGAACGCCGAGTTCGCGAAGGCCCGAACAGGAGTCGTGATAGGTCACTGAAGCGTCCAGACCGGCACCGGTGTCGCGCACCATCATCACGTCGCTGAGGAACGAAATTAGTTCGTGGCATTTTTCGGAAAAGCGCTTGGCCCGTTCTTCCCATGCCGCATCGCCCGCAAACAGTCCGGGATAATGCTTCTTGAGCATGGAGGCGCAGGAGCCCGAGGGAGCGACCACGAAATCGAACTCCTCGAAGGCTTCGATCACCTGTTCGGCGATGTCTCGCGTATCGGCCCGGTCGCCGCTGTTGTAGGCGGGCTGGCCGCAACAGGTCTGCGCCACCGGCACATGAACTTCGCAGCCGGCCTGCTGCAGCAGGTGCACGCTGGCGAAGCCGACCGAGGGCCGGAACAGGTCGACAAGACAGGTGGCGAACAGCCCGACACGTGGTTGTGCGGCTGCGCCGGAATTTGCTGACGTCACTGCGCAGCCTCCGATTGATTGTGCTTGGCGGGTTTGGCAGCGCCCGTCATGTCGGGTGCGCGCTGCTGAAAGCGAAGCTGTGAAACCCGCTCCCAATTGTCCGAGCGCTCGGCATCCACCATCGCCCGGGATACGAAATCCATGTGCGCCCGTGCGGCCTTGCGTCCCGCCTCGGGATCACCGGCCATCACGGCGTCGTAGATCGCAAGATGCTGGTTCAGAAGCTTTTCGCGCGCGCCGGGCAGATTGTAGACCATCGCGCGATTGTAAAAGACCCCCTCCGCGAGCAGCCTGTAGCAGGAACGCAGGGTGTGAAGCAGGATGATGTTGTGGGCGCATTCGCCGATGGCGCTGTGGAACTCCACATCGATGGCGGCCTCTTCCTCGAAATCATCCTTCTGATGCGCGGCTTTCATGGCATTGACGAGCCGCGTGAGCAGGGCCTTGTCGGCTGCGGTGGCCCGACGCGCTGCGAACTCGACCGTTATGCCTTCGACTTCGCGGCGGTACTCCAGATAATCGAGCGTCGCCTTCTGGTGTCGCGCAATCAGTTCCATCACGGGCCGGGTGAAGACCTGCCCGATCACATCGGCGACAAAGGTTCCTCCGCCGTGCTGGGTGGTAAGCAGTCCGCGTCCTTCCAGCACCTTGAGCGCCTCGCGCAGGATCGGGCGGGAGACGTCGAACTGCTTGGCAAGTTCGCGTTCGCCGGGAAGCTTGTCGCCCACCCGCAGGATCCCTTCAAGAACCAGAATTTCGATCTGGTGAACCACCTCGTCGGCGGTGCGGCTGTGCGCGATCCGTTCAAATATGTCGGTAGGCATCAGCCTTTCCCATCCTCCTGATTGCATCGAACGTATCAAGTGGCGGGAAAGGTGGTCAATATTTTTATCCAGTTTGCTCCAAGTTTCCGCAAACAGTGCGCGAACGGCAAACGCGGATCAGGCCGGAAATGACCTATTCGGCCGCGTCGAAGCGCCGGTCACCAGGATCGATCTGCCCTGCCTTGCCCCCGGTGCGGGGCGCGTCCTTCGCGTTCGCCTTGGGCCTGGAGCGCTCGTCCAGGCCTGCCTGTCCGTTGCCGTTATCTTCGCGCTTGTCCCAGTAGGGCACGGCGCCGTAGAGATCTGCGAGATAGTCGATGAACACCCGGACCTTGGCCGGCAAAAAGCGGCGGCTGGCGTAGACCGCGTGAATGGCAACGTTTCGCGATCCCTCATACTCCGGCAGAACCTGAACCAGCCGGCCATCGGCCAGTTCCGCACCGATGTCCCAAGTCGATCTCAGCGCAATGCCCACGCCGCCGATGACGGCTTCGCGGACCACTTCGCTCGAATTGGTTTGAAGCGGTCCCGTGGGGCGATGGACCACCGGTCCGTCGGGTCCTTCCAGTTTCCAGGGGTCGTTGTTGTGGGGCGAAAGACAGACATGGGCTTCCAGATCGTCGAAGCTGCGGGGTTCGCCCCTGTGGCTCAAATAGTCCGGTGCGGCCACCAGAATGCGCCGAACCGGCGCGAGTTTTCGTGCGACCAGGCTCGAATCACTCAATTCGGCGATGCGGATGGCCAGATCGTAGCCGTCGCCGACGATATCGACGAATTCGTCATGCAGGGAAAGATTGACACCGAGGTCGGGGTTTGCCCGCATGAACGAGTTGATGTGCGGCGCGATGTGCATGCGACCGAAAGAGGTGGGAGCGGATACCTTGAGGACACCTCTCGCCAGTGCAGAGCGGCGCGATACAAAGGCTTCGGCGTCTTCAATGCCGGCCAGAATGGCCAGAACGCGTTCGTAAAAGCCCTGACCGGCTTCTGTCAGGGAAATCTGTCGCGTCGTGCGTTGCATCAGCCGGGTTCCGAGCCGGTCTTCCAGGCGTCGCAGGCGCTTGGAAACGACAGCCGGTGAAAGTCCCAGTTCGCGGCCTGCCGCTGACATGGAGCCGGCTGACACGACGCGTGCGAAGATCTCGAGATCTCCCAGATTGTTCATTCTCGTCCCACTCTCGGTTTGTCGGTCGGTTTTGCAGACGATATCTTCAGCTATACGCACAATGCGCTTGCGCGGATCACTTCGATGCGAGGCGTGTTCTCCGTCACGGCGGCCATGTCTCGGCGAGCCGGCGCGATTCATCGTTGCCGGTATTCTTCTTAAGTGGTAAATAAAAAATACCAGTCTTGCCGATGGGTGCGCGAATGCGCCGGTTCCGACTGCCAAGGGAGGACGACATGACAGAGCTGATAGCCTTTCTCGAGCCTGACCGGTCGGTGACCGATCGACGCCCGGTCATCATCGCGGATCTTGAAGACATGCTCCCTGAAGGGTGCCTGATCACCGAGGAGCGCGAACTGGTCCCGTTCGATACCGATGCGTTCGTTTCCTACCGGCGGATGCCGCTCGCCGTCGTGCTTCCCGAAACCACCGCGCAGGTGGCGGCGGTTCTCAAATACTGTAACGACAACGCCATCCCGGTTGTTCCAAGGGGGGCCGGCACATCGCTGTCTGGCGGCGCGATCCCCCAGGAAGATGCCATCGTCATCGGGGTGTCGAAGCTCAACCGGATCCTTGAAGTCGATTATCCCAACCGCGCAGCCGTGGTTCAGGCGGGAGTGACGAACATATCGATCAGCCAGGCGGTGGATGCCGACGGTTTCTTCTACGCGCCTGACCCCAGTTCCCAGCTTGCCTGCACCATCGGCGGCAACATCGGCATGAATTCGGGTGGCGCGCATTGCCTGAAATACGGGGTGACCACCAACAATCTGCTCGGCGTCAAGATGGTGATGTTCGACGGATCGATCGTGCAGATCGGCGGCAAGGCGCTGGAACCGGCTGGATACGATCTGCTTGGTCTGATCTGCGGATCTGAAGGCCAACTCGGAATCGTCACCGAGGCGACCGTGCGCCTATTGGCAAAACCGGAAGGTGCACGTCCCGTTCTGTTCGGTTTCCAATCCTCTGTCGCTGCCGGAGCCTGCGTGACCGACATCATCGGCGCAGGCATCATTCCCGTCGCCATCGAGTTCATGGACAAGCCGGCCATCGAGATCTGCGAAGCCTTCGCCAATGCCGGCTATCCCATGGATGTGGAGGCGTTGCTGATCGTCGAGGTCGAGGGTTCGGATGCCGAGATGGACGCGATGCTCGAGCGTATCATCGAGATTGCGCGCAGGCACGACGTCAAGACGATCAAGGAAAGCCAGTCCGCAACAGAAGCCGCTCTGATCTGGAAGGGACGGAAATCCGCCTTCGGCGCAACCGGCCGCATTGCGGATTACATCTGCATGGACGGGACCGTGCCTCTGGGCCAATTGTCCCACGTTCTGGAAAAGACCTCCGAGATCATCGATCGCTATGGCCTGCGGGTTGCCAATGTCTTTCACGCCGGTGACGGCAACATGCATCCGTTGATCCTGTTCGATGCAAACGATCCAGAGGAAAGCCGCAAGGCGGAAATGGCCGGCAACGACATCCTGAAGCTCTGTGTGGATGCCGGAGGCTGCCTGACCGGCGAACACGGCGTCGGCATCGAAAAGCGCGATCTGATGCGCCATCAGTACTCCGACATCGATCTCGCACAGCAGATGCGTGTTCGCGCCGCCTTCGATCCCAAATGGATCCTCAATCCGTCCAAGGTATTCCCGCTTGACGGCCGGAACGGCAGCTATGCCGTGCAACCTGAATCTGGGAAGACCGCGGCATGAGCGCTTCCGAAATCCTCTATCCCGAGAGCGAGGACGAGGTCGCGCGTCTTGTTGCCGAAGCGGCCAGGGCCGAAAGCCCGGTGGAAATCCGCGGCGGCGGCACGCGCCGCGGCCTCGGCAGGCCGCTTCAGACCGCGTCGACGCTCTCGGTCGCCAGGCTTTCGGGCATCACCAATTACGACCCCACCGAGCTGGTGATGGCCGCGCGTGCCGGCACCCCGCTTGAAGAGATTGAGGCCGCGCTCGGCGAAAACAACCAGATGCTGACCTTCGAGCCGATGGACCACCGCCCGCTTTACGGCGTGGAGGGAACACCCAGCATCGGCGGTGTGTTTGCCGGCAACATCTCCGGCCCCCGCCGGATATCGGCGGGCGCGGCACGCGACAATCTTCTGGGCGTGCGCTTCGTCAACGGCTCTGGCGAGATCGTCAAGAGCGGCGGTCGGGTGATGAAGAACGTGACCGGCCTCGACCTGGTCAAGCTGATGGCCGGCTCCTGGGGCACGCTCGGCGTTCTCTGCGAGGTCATCTTCAAGGTTCTGCCGCGTCCGGAAACCGCAGTCACTATCGCGGTCCGCGGTCTCAACGATGCGCAGGCTGCGGAAGCAATGGCCGCGGCAATGAGCATGTCGGTGGAGGTTTCTGGTGCGGCCCACCTTCCGGAAAGCGTCATATACAAGATGATGGGTGGTACCCTCGACAGCGGCCCCGCCACGGTGCTCAGGCTGGAGGGCCTCGAGCCCTCGGTCGCGGTGCGATCGGCGCGGCTGGTCGAGGAAATGCGCAGACGGGGCGAGGTGACTGTGCTCGATGCCGACGCGACATCGGTTCTCTGGCGCGAAATCCGTGATGTCAAACCGTACGAGGGCGGTGGGCCGAAGCCTGTCTGGCGGGTCTCCGTGGCACCGTCGGCCGGCCACCAGCTGGTTGCGGCATTGAGGCTCAAGACAGGGGTGGATGCATTCTACGACTGGCAGGGCGGGCTGGTCTGGCTTCAGATGGAGGCCGATCCCGAAGCGGATCTTGTCCGGCAGTACATCAAGGCGCTCGGTGGAGGCCATGCCACGCTGGTGCGCGCCGATCCGGCCATGCGGGCCGAAGTTCCGGTGTTCGAGCCGCAGGCTGCGGTTCTCGAAACTCTTTCGAGGCGGATCAAGGATCAGTTCGACCCGCATGGGGTTCTCAATCCCGGACGGATGACCGTGGCAATGTGATAGGCTGACGGTCTCGAACAAAAGAAAGGAAGCGATCATGACCAATCAGGATCCAACGCCAGAGCCGCGCCAGACCGACCGCTGGCTTGAACCTGGCAAAACCAATCTACAGGTCATCTACATCCTGTATCTTGCCAGCTTCTTTATCGGAATCTCCGGCATCGTCGGCATCGTTCTTGCCCATCTCAACCAGGGCAAGTCGGCGCCCTGGATCGAGAGTCACTACACATGGGCGATCCGCACTTTTTGGCTCGGATTGCTGGGGTCCTTTGTCAGCTTCATTCTAATGTTCGTTCTCATTGGCTGGCTGACGATTTTCCTGGTCGCGATCTGGGCGATCGTGAGGGTCGTGATCGGCCTGCAGAAGCTCGGCCGGAACGAGCCGATCGGAAACCCGCAAAGCCTGCTGCTCTAGAACGACGGCTAGCCGCGATTGCGGTTGCGTGGCGGCGGCGGCGAGAAGACCTCAGGATCGAACAGGGATCGACCAATATGCAGACCAATTTCACCGCCGAGCAGCTTGCCGATCCGGGCGTCGCCGAGTCCGAGAAGATCCTCAGGAAATGCGTGCATTGCGGTTTCTGTACCGCCACATGTCCGACCTATGTGACGCTCGGCAACGAGCTCGACAGTCCGCGCGGCCGCATCTACCTGATCAAGGACATGCTGGAAAACGATCGCCCGGCCGACAAGCAGGTGGTCACCCACATCGACCGCTGCCTGTCCTGTCTCGCCTGCATGACCACATGTCCCTCCGGCGTCAATTACATGCATCTGGTCGATCATGCCCGTGCCCATATCGAGAAGACCTACAAACGCCCGCTGATGGACCGGATGCTTCGCGGTCTTCTCGCCATCGTGCTGCCCCATCCGGCCCGTTTCCGCGCATCGCTCTATGCCGCGAAACTCGGCAGACCGTTCGCGCCTCTTTTCCGGGCTGTCCCGGGCCTCAAGCCGATGGCGGCGATGCTCGAACTTGCGCCCGCTTCGATCCCCAAGCAATCGGACCTCGTTCGTCCCGGATCCCGCAACGCAGTGGGCGAACGGCGTGGCCGGGTCGCAATCCTGACGGGCTGCGCCCAGCCGGTGCTCAAGCCCGGCATCAACGAGGCTACCGTGCGGCTCCTGAACCGGATCGGTGTCGAGGTCGTGGTGCCGGAAGGGGAGGGGTGCTGCGGTGCGCTCGTCCACCACATGGGCCGTGAGCATGACGCCCTTGCCGCCGCGCGAAACAATGTCGACGCCTGGACGCGCGAGATCGACAAGGGCGGTCTTGACGCCATCATCATCACCGCGTCGGGCTGTGGCACCACCATCAAGGATTATGGCTACATGCTGCGCGAAGATCCCGCCTATGCGGACAAGGCGGCGCGCGTTTCGGCGCTGACCAAGGATATCACCGAGTATCTTGCGGGCATCGATCTGCCGGAGCCGGCAAACCGCGCAAACCTCGTTGTTGCCTATCATTCGGCCTGCTCGATGCAGCACGGCCAGAAGATCACGACCCAGCCCAAGGCCCTGCTCAAGGCTGCCGGCTTCACGGTCAAGGATCCACCGGAGGGGCATTTGTGCTGCGGTTCGGCTGGCACCTACAACATCATGCAGCCAGAAATCGCCCGGACGCTGCGCGACCGCAAAGTCAAGAACATCGAGCGCACCAGGCCGGATCTGATCGCAACCGGCAATATCGGATGCATGACCCAGATCGCCGGCGGCACAGATATCCCGATCATTCACACCGTCGAACTTCTCGACTGGGTTTACGGCGGCGAAAAACCGGCCGAGTTGCCGGACGCGGATCCGGCGAGGAGCAGAAATCTGGAAGCCGCAGAGTAATCCTTTGCTGCATACATGCTGTTTGCCAAACCGCACGCGGGCGCTGGTTCAACGCCGATTTCTCGAAGGACACGCTTCGAAACCAAAGAGGCGGCGCTTTGCAACGCCGCCTCTTTGATTCGGTTGTCATCGGATCAGTGTGTCAGACGGCGATCCGTCCGCTCAGCCGCCGAACAGGGTGCCGAAGAAATCCATGCCGCGATCCGTGTAGATCCTGCTGGCGCCCTTTCCGTTCGGGCCGATGACGATCACCTTGGAACCGATATCGGCGCGGCTGTAGAGGTGTTCGACGTCCTTGTTCATCATCCGGATGCAGCCCGACGACATGTTCTGCCCGATCGTCCAGGGCTGGTTCGTGCCGTGAATGCGGAAGATGGTGTCGCGTCCGCCGCGGTAGAGATAAAGCGCGCGCGCACCCAGCGGATTGTTGGGCCCGCCCTTCACATAGGTCGGAATGATCCGGCCCTTGCGGCGCTCCCGCGCGATCATGGTTGCCGGCGGCCGCCAGTCCGGCCACTTTGCCTTGCGTCCGACGCTGACCGTGCCGGACCAGCCGAAGCCTTCGCGGCCCACGCCGACGCCGTAGCGCGTCGCCCGGTTGTTGCCTTCGACATAATAGAGATACTTGGTGCTGGTATCGACGATAATCGTTCCGGGCTTCTCGTCCGTCTCAAGACGAACTCTCTTGCGCCAGTACTTTGATTTCGGCTTTTTCGACTGGGCCGACGCCTCGATCAGCGGCAGCCCTGTATCCGACGCTGGTGCCGTCGCACGCGGCAGTGCCGAAGCGGCCTGCGTCAGCGGTCCGATCATGAGTGCGCTCGCCCCGGCGGTGAGCATGAAGCGTCGTGTCATTCCGGTTGGTTTTGTCATTTTCCCCTCTCAAGCTGCCATCGGCCTTACCAAAAAGGTACCATTGATTCGGAGGGGATCAACCGTCAGACGGGCCAAAGCCGTCACAGGTTTGTGACCGGAGCATAGAAAAGCCGGCTCGGAATCGCTCCCGGACCGGCCTTGTTTGTCCTTTGCCAGGGACGCAATATCGCGTCCTGATCGGTTCAGATCACGATGACCTTGGCCCCGACCCGGACGCGTTCGTAGAGTTCGGTGACATCCTCGTTGCGCATTCGGATGCAGCCCGAGGAAACCGCCTGACCGATGGTCCATGGCTGGTTGGTGCCGTGAATGCGGTAGAGCGTCGAGCCGAGATAGAGCGCCCGTGCCCCCAGGGGGTTCGCTGGTCCGCCTTCCATGTGCACGGGAAGAATCCGGCCTTCCTGCTCGCGCACCCGCTTGATCATTTCCGCGGGCGGGCGCCAGTCCGGCCATTCCGCCTTGCGGGTGATGTGCTCGGTGCCGCTCCAGGCGTGACCTTCCTTGCCCACACCGACGCCGTAGCGCCGCGCCTGGCCGTCACCCAAGACGAAGTAGAGGAAGCGGTCATTGGTGTCGATGATGATCGTGCCGGGCTTCTCACCGCCATTGTAGGCCACCGTCTGCGGTAGAAACTGCGGGTCGAGCTGCCGCGCCGGCTTGGGTTTGACGCGCGGCGCCGCAGCCGCGGAAACCTGCGTTACCCGCCTTGGCGAGGCGAACAGCGACCGCTGCTGCACGGCGCGCGCGCGCTGGGGTTTCGGTTTGGCCCGATAGACGATGCCACCGCGCGGCGCTGCCTGGCTGCCAAGCTGCATCACCCAGGGTGCGGTAAGATCCGGGCTCAGCACGACGGGCGGTCGCTGGCCGTAGCGGTCACCGGCCGTTGCGGTCGCCGACAGGGCGGCGAGGCTCAAGGCCGCACCGGACAAAAGGACTGGCAGAAGTTTCTTCATCAGACGGACCCCTTACATTTCGTCACAAATGGTCTCGCCGCCTCCTATGATCGGTGGAGAGCGGCTTCGTTCGCGCCCATGCTGCGCCAGCGGTGGAATCAATTGATGAATCGTTTTCGATAAACTGCGCGTTGCGGCGGAAACCTTCGCTTAGGGTTATCACCGGCTTGCCAAACGCGGTGAACGTCCGCTTAATTGCCGCCGATTCCCGATTAACCATGGGCCTTTCACGGGCACTGGAGCGATAGTGTGGCGCATGACAACGGCCTGATAACCGGAGAAGACGGACGCATCCGGTGTTTCTGGCCGGGTGATTTGCCGGATTATCTCGCTTATCACGACCACGAATGGGGCAGGCCGGTCACCGATGATGTGCGCCTGTTCGAGAAGATCTGCCTCGAAGGCTTCCAGTCGGGCCTCTCCTGGCTGACGATCCTGCGCAAGCGTGAGAACTTCCGCGCCGCTTTCGCAGGCTTCGATTTCCGCAAGGTCGCCCGGTTCGGCGACGACGATATCGAGCGGCTTCTGGGCGACAAGGGCATTGTCCGCCACCGCGGCAAGATCGTCTCTACCATCAACAATGCCGCCCGGGCCATCGAAATGGTCGAGGAATTCGGTTCGCTCGCCGCCTATTTCTGGAGCCATGAGCCCGGGCCTGCGGACCGGCCCGAAACGGTGGATTACGCCACCCTGACCGCCAATCCGACGACGCCGGTCTCGACCCGGATATCGAAGGACCTGAAGAAACGCGGCTGGAGCTTTGTCGGCCCCACGACCGTCTATGCCTTCATGCAGGCGATGGGGCTGGTCAATGATCACCTGGAAGGCTGCCACTGCCGCGCCGAGGTGGAAGCGCTGCGCAACAGTCTCGAACGGCCCCGGATTGCAGCCACCCGGGTTGCGGGCAAATGACCCCCTCCGAGGCTGCGGCTCTCATCCACGATGTGGCCGCGCGAACCCCCGGGATAGGTCCGCTGGAGCAAAGCCTCAAATGGGGCGAGCAGAGTTTTACGCCTGCCAAACGCAATGTCGGCAGTTCGGTTCGCATCGCCCCGCGCGACAATGGCGACCTGGCGCTCATGTTCATCTGCCACACCAATCTGGTGGAGCAGTTCCGGTGCCTTTACCCCACTGCGCTCACCTTCGAAGGCAACCGGGCAATCGTCGTGGAAGCCGGAAAGCCGGTTGACCGGGAATCGCTGTCCCACTGCATCGCCTTGGCGCTGACCTACAAGCTGCGCAAGCGCCAAAAGCCAGCTTGAAGCCGGAATTGCCTGAAACCTGCACCGTCTGAAACCAAAACCGGTTGCAATCAGCTTCGCTGTTTCCTGGCGAGAATCGCGACCGCCACGCCGCCGAGGATCAGCACCGAGGACAGCGCCAGCCTGAGTGTCCAGGCTTCATCGAGAAGCACCACGCCGCCAAAGGTGGCGATCACCGGCACGGTCAGCTGAACGATCGCGCCGAGCGTGCCGCCGATCTGTCGAAGCACCCGGTACCACAGGGCGTAGCCGAGGCCCGAGGTGATCGCGCCAGACAGCACCGCCAGCAATGCTCCGGTGGTGGTGACGTGCAGGTGCAAGCCCGTTGCTGCAATGATGAGACCGAGCGGGAGAAGAAAGACGGTCGAGCGCAGAAAATTGTGCGCCGTGGCTTGAAGCGGGTTCGGCGACCCCCGTCCCCTCAGCGAATAGATCCCCCAGGCAATGCCCGAAACCGCCATCGTGGCCGCCGCCAGCGGATCGGGCGCGGCAAGACCGGGGGAGACCAGCCAGACGAATGCGCCGAAGGCAGTCACGAGCCCGAGCCATTCCATGAGGGATGGCCGGTCGCCTTCCTTCAGGCTCCAGCCGATCATCGTGGCCTGCACACAGGCAAACAGGATCAGCGCACCCAGGCCGGTTTCCAGCGCCACATAGGCAAACGAGAAGGCTGCCGCATAGACAAACAATGCCAAAGCCGACGCCCAGGATCCCCGAAGTTCGCTTATTCCGCCGCCTTCGCGCCTTGCGGTCAGCGCGGCAAGCAGCATGAGCATGGCCGCGCCGGAGGCGAGGCGCACCGCCGAATAGCTCGCCGGATCGATCAGCGGCTCGCCGGCCGCTCCGATCGCCATGCGACCGAGAACCGAATTGGCCGCGAAGGCGATCATGGTCAGCGTGGTGAGGAGGAAAAGGCCCAAGGGGACGGCCTGCTTTGACGGAGAGAAGGGGAACGGTCGGTGTCCCTGAGCTATCGCTGTTTTGCCTGTGGCTGTCGACCGGAAAAGCGCTCACGCCCGTTCACATGATTGAGGGGATTAACCCCGAACATGAACGGGGGATGAACAGGATGGTCAGTAAAGGTTCAAGCCATTATGGATACAACCATTGAGCAAGCTGCGGCACGGCGGTTCCGTGAGGGATTTTCCAGGCCGGAAAGACCGTGGCGACATCGATGGCGGGCGCCGGCGCATGATCTTTCATCCACCGCGCAACCGTCCGTCTGATTGGAACCATCCGGGCCCAAAGGCATTTTGGTAAAGCGGGTTTGTCGGATTTGAGATTGAGGAGACTTCCATGTTGAAGAACACGATGGTGGCGCTGGTTTCAGCGACCTTCCTTCTGGCGCCTGTCGCGCCGGGCGTTGCCGCACCGGTGCAGATGCCCAAGCCGGCGGTTGCCGCCGGCGTTGAGGGCAATCTGGTCGAGATCGGACACCGCAAGCGCGGTTTTCAGCGTCATCACAAGCGTGGCTTTCAGCGGCACCACAGGCGCGGGTTTTACCGTCACAACAATCGCGGCTTTTACAATGGCCATCGCGGTTTCCGGCACCATCGGCACGGATACCGCCGCTACAATGGCTTCTGGTTCCCGCCCGCCGCCTTTTCGTTCGGCGTGATCATCGACAACCATCGCCGTGGCGGATATGCGCGGCCCGGTTACACCAATCCGCAGCATGTTCGCTGGTGTGACGACAAGTACCGGTCCTACAGGGTGCGGGACAACACGTTCCAGCCCTATCACGGTCCCCGCCGCCAGTGCCGCTCGCCCTACTATTGAGCCGGGCAGGATTGTGAATTCGACCGGCGGCGTCACTGCGCCGCCGGTTTCGCGTGACCGGCCGTGCGGCCCGTCGGTCCCGCCCCAGCCCAGTCTTGCAGCCCAGCCAAGCCTTGCAGCCCGGGGGCCTGTCGTTTAGGAGAAGCGCACCACAGCAATTCTCCTTTTCCAGGCCCTTTTTCATGTCCGACAAGAAGCAGAAGCAAAAGAAGCCTCAGAAGCTGAAGGCGCGTCTGGCGCGCGGCTTCCCCGACCGCTCGCCCGCCGATATCCGCGCCACCGACCAGATGATGGCGAAGATCCGCCAGGTCTATGAGCGCTTCGGGTTCGAGCCCGTCGAAACGCCCTTTGTCGAATACACCGATGCGCTGGGTAAGTTCCTGCCGGACCAGGACCGGCCCAATGAGGGCGTGTTTTCGTTCCAGGACGATGACGAGCAGTGGCTGTCACTGCGTTACGATCTGACCGCGCCGCTGGCCCGCCATGTGGCCGAGAATTTCAACGACATCCAGCTGCCCTACCGCACCTACCGTTCCGGCTGGGTGTTCCGCAACGAAAAGCCCGGCCCCGGCCGCTTCCGCCAGTTCATGCAATTCGATGCCGATATCGTCGGTGCGCCCGGCGTCCAGGCCGATGCCGAAATGTGCATGATGATGGCCGACACCATGGAGGCGCTCGGCATCAAGCGCGGCGACTACGTGATCCGGGTCAACAACCGCAAGGTGCTCGACGGCGTGATGAAAGCCATCGGCCTTGGCGGTGACGAGAATGCCGCCCGCCGACTCACCGTGCTCCGCGCTATCGACAAGCTCGACAAGTTTGGACCTGAGGGGGTGAAGCTTCTGCTCGGCGAAGGCCGTTGGGACGGCGGCAAGGAAGGCGAAGGAGATTTCACGCCGGGTGCTGGGTTGGATGAAGCACAGATCGAGCGCCTGCTTGGTTTCCTCATCATTGCGGAAGGCAATGATGTTGAAGAGACACTTGCTTCCGCGGAAAACCGGTTCAGTGATAGCCAAACGGTTCTGGCGGGAGTCGCTGAACTTCGCAGCATATCCGAATTGGCCATCGCTTCTGGCTACGGTCCGGATCGCATCAAAATCGACCCCTCAGTCGTCCGCGGTCTCGAATACTACACCGGCCCGGTCTTCGAGGCCGAACTGCTGTTCGACGTCACCAACGAGAAGGGCCAGACCGTGCAGTTCGGCTCGGTCGGCGGCGGTGGCCGGTACGATGGGCTCGTTTCGCGCTTCATGGGTCAGCCGGTTCCGGCGACGGGGTTCTCGATTGGCGTGTCGCGGCTGATGACGGCGCTGAAAAACCTCGGAAAGCTCTCGGGCGAGGCCGCCTCCGGGCCGATCCTGGTCACCATCATGGACCGCGACCGGATCGGCGACTACGCGAAGATGGCGCAGGAGTTGCGCACCGCGTTGAACCCGGTGGACGACAACAACCAGCCGACAGGGCCGACCATTCCGGTCGAGCTGTTCCAGGGCAACCCGAAGGACTTCCCGAAGCAGCTCCGCTATGCGGACCGCCGCGCCTCGCCGATTGCCATCATCCAGGGCGGCAACGAGAAGGAAGCCGGCAAGGTCATCGTCAAGGACCTGATCGAGGGCAAGCGCATCGCCGAAACCATCGCCGACAACGCCGAGTGGCGCGAGGCCAAGGCCGGCGAGCATCTGGTCGACGAGGCGGATCTGGTCATCACCGTGAAGCGCGTTCTCGCTGAGCAGGCCTCCGATGCCCGGGACGCCTGATGACCCAGCACGGAGCTCCCACATTCTCGGATGATCTTGCCGGTGCGATGCAGGATCTTGGTGCGCCGCTGGTCGACATCCCGGTGATCCAGCCGGCCGAGCCGTTTCTCGACATGGCGGGCGAGGACCTGCGCCGGCGGATTTTCCTGACTGAATCCGAAACCGGCGAAAGCCTTTGCCTGAGGCCCGAATTCACCATTCCCGTCTGCCGCGCGCACATTGCCGAGAATGTCGGCACCCCGCGCCGCTATTCCTATCTCGGCAAGGTGTTCCGCCAGCGTCGCGATGGCGCCAACGAGTTCTTCCAGGCCGGCGTCGAGGACCTGGGCGAGACCGACGAGGCGGCAAGCGACGCCCGCGCCCTGTCGGAAGCCCGCGCGCTGCTCTCCAAATTCACCCCCGGACATGCGCTCACGGTCACGCTCGGCGACCAGTCGGTGTTCGAAGCGGTGGTTGCCGGTCTCGGTCTTCCGGCCGGCTGGCAGAAGCGCCTGATCCACGCGTTCGGCAACGAGCAGGCGCTGGATGCGATGATCGCCCGCCTCGCCAACCCCGACGGGTCGGCCCAACCCGACGCTACCGTCGCGGAGTTTCTGGCCAATTCGGATGCGGCGGGTCTTAAGGCTCATATCGAAAGCGTCATGGAGGCCACCGGCTATTCCACCCACGCCAGCCGTTCGCCGGCTGAAATCGCCGCGCGCCTGATCGAAAAGCAGGCGCTGGCCTCGACCCGGCTGTCGCCGGGGTCGCTTGATGCCCTCAGGACATTCCTGGCGCTCGACGTGCCGCTCGACCGCGCGGCGCAGGCGCTATCCGATTTTGCCGGCAGCGCCCGGCTCGACATTCAGGCGGCGCAGGCCAGCTTCGAAGCCCGTCTCGGTGCCCTGTCGGCGCGCGGCGAGGATCTTGCCGCCATCCGCTGGCGCGCCGCATTCGGACGGCCGCTCGACTATTACACCGGCCTGGTGTTCGAAATCGCAACAGGCGCGGGCGGTCCGGTTCTCGCCGGCGGCGGGCGATACGACCGGCTGATGACACTGCTCGGCGCGCGCGAACCGATCCCGGCTGTCGGGTTCTCGCTGTGGCTCGACCGCATCGAAACCGTGAGGGCCGGCCGATGACCATCACGCTCGCGCTGCCCTCGAAGGGCCGGATGAAGGACGACGCCATCGCCATCTTCGCCCGCGCGGGGCTGGAAATCTCGGCGATCGGTAATGACCGCAGCTACCGCGGCCGGATCGAGGGCATGGAAGATGTCGAGGTGGCGTTTCTCTCGGCTTCCGAGATTGCACGGGAGCTCGGCGCAGGTGCGGTCGATCTCGGCGTGACCGGCGAGGATCTGGTCCGCGAAAGCCTGGTCCGAGCCGATGAACGCGTCGCCATCGAGGCGAGGCTTGGCTTCGGCAACGCGGATGTGGTGGTGGCTGTTCCCAACATCTGGAAAGACGTCGACACCATGGCCGATCTCGGCGATGTGGCGGCCGATTTCCGTGCCCGCCATGGCCGACGTCTCACCATCGCCACCAAATACTGGCGTCTGACGCAGAATTTCTTCTCCACCCGCCACGGCATCCAGCTCTACCGGATTGTCGAAAGCCTCGGCGCCACGGAAGGTGCTCCGGCCTCGGGCGCAGCCGACATCATCGTCGACATCACCTCCACCGGCTCGACGCTGAGCGCAAACCATCTTCGGATCCTGTCCGACGGGGTGATCCTGAAATCCGAAGCCTGTCTGGTCCGTGCCCGCAACCCCGGCCATGATGGCGACCCCAGGATCGCCCGGCTGATCGCCGCCGCGCAAGCGTGACCTGAAGCAAACGCGGCCTTTGGGATCAGGAATCGGCTGATCCTGCTTGAGACTCCAAACCGCGGAAATCAGGCACGAAAACAAAAAAAAGGCCGCCTCGATGGGAGGCGGCCTGAACCGTGAGGGATCGGGAACCTCAGGGTTTGTATCGGTCAAAGGGTGTCTGATCGGGGGGAACAGCCCTTTGACTTACACTCCGATTACGCGTGCACCCGCCGCCCGGATCACAGCGCGCAGAACTTTTTTGCTCGCGCCCTCCCGCACATTGTGATCCAAACGCATTCGCGAACGAGAGCGCGACAGATCAAAGAGATGTCTCCACGTTGCCGTTCACTCAGACGCCACCGAATGAATGTGCCGTGCCTGCGGCGAAGGCCGTTGTATTTTCCACCGGATACGGCAATATCGCGTTGTCCGGGACAGACCCGGCCTGCACGCGTCCTTCGCGCTCCGTTCCCTTCCGCGGGCCGGCGACCCGAATGGCTCCGCCAACCACAAAGCCGTTTCTCTGCCGGTTCAGCCTCGTCCCGGGCAAAGGGGCGTTTTTGAATTGTGGAGCGAACATGCAATTTTTCATCGGTGCGGCAGTGCTTCTGTCGTCTCTGGGACTGCTGGCGATTCTCGCCCGAATTTCTGTAAACAGAAAGGACTTCATCCTTCTTCGCAGCGATCTGTTGTCAGCTATGACGAGTGTCGCGATCGCGAGCGGCATGACGGTCGGTCTGCTTATCATGGGCTTTGCCGGTCAGGCCTATTTTCCCTCAGCCTTGGTTGAGGTCCTCGTCCTTCTGGGCTTTGCCATTGTCTCGGCAGTGGTGATCCTCAGGCTGGCACGACCGGCATCGCATCAGGCAACCCGTTGAGGCGATGACGGGTCTGAAAGTAAAAAACCCGGCAGCCTGGGGCTGCCGGGTTTCTGTCCGCGACCGAAAAGATTCGGGCCTGGTGTCAGGCCGATTTGCGGCGGGCGTCGATCGACAATGCGCCGGGGCCGTGGACTGCCAGCACCAGAAAACCGCCGGCGATCGCGAGGTTCTTCATGAAGCTGATCATCTGCATCTGGTCGTCGGGCTGGTAATGGGCGAGGTAACCCGCCAGCAGACAGAACGCAGCAAGCGCCCAGGAGACATAGCGGGTAAAGAAGCCCAGAAGAATCGCAATGCCGCCAAGCAGCTCGAGCGCGATGACCAGCCAAACCGTGATGGATGGAAGCGGAATGCCCATGCTGGCCATATAGCCTGCAGTGCCCTCGACGCCGCCGAGTTTGCCGTAGCCGGCGGTGATGAAGATAATGCTCATCAGCGCGCGGCCGATGAGAAGTTGAATGCTGGTTGACATGGAATTCTCCGTTGAATGGGACTGTGCACCATCTAACGGATTGCGCGCTGCCAACATAGGTGAACAATTGAAGACATATTGTTCATAAAAACGACTACCAGTGTGTCGTTCCCGGGCGCCCCTTTATCGGTCCCGTTATGTTTTGCGTGACCCAGCCGCCATAGAAGTTTCCGGGCTGGGGCAAGACAGGCTCACCCTCCACCAGCACCTCGTCCATCGGCTCCGCATAAAGCGCGACATGGTCGTGGAGCTCCCTGTAGCGGGGATCGGGCGTCCGGTAGGTCCATGCTGCGCGTCCCGCAACCGCGCCGCCGGCAACGACATCGAAATAGCTTGCCTGGCCCTTCCACTCGCAAAGGGTCGCCCGCCCTTTTGACGGCACCAGAACGCCGGACGCGAAGCTTGAAATAGGGAGGTAGAATGTCGGCGGATGGTAGGTTTCGAGAATTCGGAAGGCTTCGTGCGTCTCGACGATAAGCTGGCCGTTGAATCGAACACGAATTGAACCGCTGAAACGCTCGATTGCGGGCGGTCGGGGGTAATTTGCCACGTTTTCAGGTTTCATCGCGCTCACTCACATCTCCTTGCCGAGTGTGAACATGGAGCGGAACCCGGAAAAGAACAGAGCGTTGCTGCGCTAGACTGATGCTGAAACGTCAGTTGCTGGGCGCGGCATCCTCAAAAGGCCGAGGCAGCGACTTACTGGTTGAAAACGCTTGATTTCTGCTCGACACGGAAGCTTGCGAACACGAAGACGCCGTTGATGTTGCCGGCACCATCGTCGGCGAAGTCCGAGGATTCACCGATGCACATCACCGGCACGTGGCTGTCGTCGTCGAGAACGAGTGTGGTGGAAAAGCAAAAGGAGGAAGGCGCCATTGCGGCCTTCTCGAACAGTTCCAGAACATGCTGACGATGTTCGGCATCGTAGCATTGCACCAGGTTCAAAAGCCCGATGCTGCCCTTTCCTTCAAGCCCGTGTAGATGTTTCGCCGCGGTGCCGAGGCTGAATGCACCGGTCGCCAGATCGGCTGTCCAGCTTTCAATCCGGCAGAAATGCGAGATGAGTTCCGGATCCGGCGCCACGAAGTCCTGTGGCGAGGTCTCGAAACCAGTAATCCCGTCTGTCTTTGTGATCTTGAACAAGACCAACTCCGGTCATTCAGTAAGAAGATTCGCCTGCCTTTTGCTTTCGGGCAGACATCATTGGCATTCAATTCCATCCGGTACCGGATCGGCCCCCATCTGGAATTGCCGCATCCCGGACACGGGCGGCTTCAGACACAGACAGGGCGAACCCGCAAGCACACTTCAACAAAAAGCACGCGTCAGTTTGTTTAGGCCCGATGCGCACTACGATCAATCCCATCCTTTATGTTCGGTTAATGGTTAAACTACCGCTAAACCTATTGGCAAAATCCGACGGGTCACGCGACCGACAGTTGTGGGGCGGTCATAAAAAAAGCGGTCCGAAGACCGCTTTGACTGGTTTCCCTTGAGTCGCGCCGGGAAAAACTATGCCCGGCGCGTCAGGGACAATTGAGCAGAGTGCAGCTTTGAATAAGAGGCGTGGGCCTCTTACATCATGCCGCCCATTCCGCCCATTCCGCCCATGTCGGGCATTCCGCCGCCGGCGCCGCCTGCGCCTTCCTTCTTCGGAAGTTCGGCGATCATGGCTTCGGTGGTAATCAGCAGCGCGGCAATCGAGGCAGCGTCCTGCAGGGCAGTGCGCACAACCTTGACCGGATCCACGATACCCATGTTGATCATGTCGCCATATTCACCGGTCTGGGCATTGTAGCCGAAGGTCTCGCTCTTCTGATCGAGGATCTTGCCCACGACGATCGAGGCTTCATCACCGGCATTGTCGGCGATCTGACGGCAGGGTGCCTGCAGTGCGCGACGGATGATGTTGATGCCGGCTTCCTGGTCGGAATTGCCGCCCTTGACCTTGATGGAGACCGAAGCGCGCAGAAGCGCGGTACCGCCACCGGCAACGATGCCTTCCTGAACAGCGGCGCGGGTCGCGTTGAGCGCGTCGTCGACGCGGTCCTTGCGCTCCTTCACTTCTGTTTCGGTCGCACCGCCGACGCGGATCACGGCAACACCGCCGGCGAGCTTGGCCAGGCGTTCCTGCAGCTTTTCGCGGTCGTAGTCCGAAGAGGTTTCCTCGATCTGGCCCTTGATCTGTGCGATCCGGCCCTCGATTTCCTTCTTCTTGCCAGCGCCATCTACGATGGTGGTGGTTTCCTTGGTGATGGAGACCTTCTTGGCGCGACCGAGCATTTCGAGGGTCACGTTTTCGAGCTTGATGCCGATGTCTTCCGAAATCACCTGGCCGCCCGTGAGGATCGCGATGTCCTCGAGCATGGCCTTGCGGCGATCGCCGAAGCCGGGCGCCTTGACGGCTGCGATCTTCAGGCCGCCACGCAGCTTGTTGACCACCAGCGTTGCAAGCGCTTCGCCTTCAACGTCTTCCGAGATGATGAGCAGCGGCTTCGAGGTCTGGACGACCGACTCGAGCACCGGCAGCATCGCCTGAAGGTTGGAAAGCTTCTTCTCGTGGAGAAGGATGTAGGCATCTTCCAGCTCGGCGACCATCTTTTCCGGATTGGTCACGAAGTAGGGCGAAAGGTAGCCGCGGTCGAACTGCATGCCTTCGACGACTTCCAGTTCGCTTTCAGCGGTCTTTGCTTCCTCGACGGTGATCACACCCTCGTTGCCGACCTTCTGCATGGCTTCGGCAATGTCCTTGCCGATCTGTGCTTCGCCATTGGCGGAGATGGTGCCGACCTGTTCGACTTCCGAAGAGGTCTTGATCTTCTTGGCCTTCTTCTGAAGGTCCGCGATCACTTCAGTCACGGCCATGTCGATGCCGCGCTTGAGATCCATCGGGTTCATGCCGGCGGCAACGGCCTTGTTGCCTTCGCGAACAATGGCCTGGGCCAGAACGGTTGCGGTGGTGGTGCCGTCACCGGCGATGTCGTTGGTCTTCGACGCCACTTCGCGCACCATCTGGGCGCCCATGTTCTCGAACTTGTCTTCCAGTTCGATTTCCTTGGCGACGGTGACGCCGTCCTTGGTGATGCGCGGAGCGCCGAACGACTTGTCGATGATGACGTTGCGACCCTTGGGGCCGAGGGTTACCTTCACCGCATCGGCGAGGATGTCGACGCCGCGCAGCATTCTTTCGCGCGCGGTACGACCGAATTTTACTTCTTTAGCAGCCATTTCACTTAACTCCCGGGCCACGGCCCATCGTGTTGAGGCAGATTGAACAGATTGTGTGGGCTGAGCAGCCGGTTAGCCGAGCACGCCCATGATGTCGCTTTCCTTCATGATAAGAAGGTCTTCGCCATCGAGCTTGACTTCGGTGCCGGACCACTTGCCGAAAAGCACGCGATCGCCAGCCTTGACGTCGAGCGGGACCAGCTTGCCGGCGTCATCGCGGTTGCCGGTGCCGACAGCGATCACTTCGCCTTCCTGCGGCTTTTCCTTTGCGGTGTCGGGAATGATGATCCCGCCTTTGGTCTTTTCTTCGGACTCGACACGACGGACGACGACGCGGTCGTGGAGCGGACGGAACTTGGTTTTTGCCATTGTCTATATTCCTTGATCGAATGACAGAAGCGGCCGAGACCCCGAATTGGGTCTCATGAATGGATGTTAGCACTCTCGCTGGGTGAGTGCTAACGAGCCGGAGATAAGGATGGGCGTTTGAAGAGTCAAGAGATCGGCTGAGGATTTGAGGGCCGATTTGCGCTCATAGCAACGCAAAATTCCCTCCGGGACTTGTATTCCGGAACAAGCTGCGCGACATCCCTGTGCGCAACAGGAACCACCCGTCATGTCACGCAAGATCACCGACCTGGACCAGCTGACCGAGCACGCCGACGTGCTTCTGTGCGACGTATGGGGTGTCATACACAATGGCGTCAACCCCTTCATGCTTTCGGTGGAAGCGCTGAAGGCAGCGCGCGGGCGCGGTCAGACAGTCATTCTGATCACCAATTCGCCGCGCCCCGCTGCCGGCGTTCTTCAGCAGTTCGGTACGATCGGCGTCGATCCGGAGTGCTGGGACGACATCGTCACCTCCGGTGATGTCACCAGGCAACTGGTCATGGATGGACCCCGGGAGGTCTATTTTCTTGGCCCGGATCGCGACACGCCGCTGATCGAAGGGCTCGATCTCGAACTGGTCGGCCCGGACGCGGCCAGCGCTGTCCTCTGCACGGGGCTGTTTGATGACGAGACCGAGCAGGCCGAAGACTATCGGGAACTTCTTGAAGGCTTCAGGGCGAAGAACCTGCCGCTCATCTGCGCCAATCCCGACCGGGTTGTCGAGCGTGGCGACCGCCTCGTTCCCTGCGCCGGGGCGCTGGCGGATCTTTATGCGGAGATGGGTGGCGAGACGCGCATTGCCGGCAAGCCGCACGCGCCGATCTACCGAGAGGCCATGGCGCGGGCCGAGGCATTGCGTGGCACGGTCGACAAGGCACGGACGATCGCCATCGGGGATGGGGCTTCGACCGATATTCGCGGTGCGCAGGACAATGGCTTCGCCGCGGTCTTCATCGCCCGCGGCATTCACGCCAAACAGTATATTTCGGGACGCACAACCGATGAGGCCCGGCTCAAAACGTTTCTCGATGGCGAGGACCTTCATCCAGACTACTGGATGGAGTGGCTGGCCTGAGCGGGAAGGTGATGGAACACACAATGACGCGGCGGTTTCAGGATGTCAGCCGGTTTCCCGGTGATCTGAAGGGAGGCGTGGTGGCCATCGGCAATTTCGATGGCGTCCACCGCGGCCACCAGGCTGTGCTTGCGCAGGCTCTCGACGCCGCCCGGGCGGAAAGCCTGTCGGCTTCTGTGCTGACGTTTGAACCGCACCCGCGCACAGTCTTCAGGCCCGATGAACCGGTGTCCCGGATCACGCCTGCGCCGATGAAAGCGACGATCCTTGGTCATCTCGGGTTTGATGCGGTCGTCGAACAGCCTTTCAACCGCGACTTCTCTTCTCAGAGCGCCGGAGAGTTCGTCTCCGGGATCCTCTGCGGCTGCCTCGGCGTCCGGCATGTGATCACCGGCTATGATTTCCATTTCGGCAAGGGCAGGGAAGGCAATCCCGAGTACCTGACACAGGCAGGCGAGCGCCACGGGTTTTCCGTCACCCTTGTCGAGCAGTTCAGCGATGAGGGCGGCGAAGTCGTCTCCTCGAGTCGGATCCGCGGCGCGCTTGCGGCGGGTGATGTGTCTGAGGCTGCGGGTCTGCTGGGCTACCGTTTTGCGGTCACCGCCGAGGTCACGCATGGCAAACAGCTCGGACGCACGCTTGGATATCCGACCGCCAACATGGCGTTGCCTCCGGAAGCCAACCTGAAGCCCGGCATTTACGCGGTCCGGTTTCGTCGAAGCAACGGGGTCCTCTATGATGCCGTGGCCAGTTTCGGCCGCCGCCCGACCGTGGACGAAAACGGCGCGGCGTTGCTGCTCGAGACCTATCTGTTCGATTTCGCGGGTGATCTCTACGGCGAAACCTGTACGGTTTCCCTGGTCGCCTACCTGCGCGGCGAGGAAAAGTTCGAAGGTCTTGATCCGCTGGTCGCCCAGATGAAGACCGATGAGGCCGAAGCGCGGGCGGTTCTTGCCGGGATCAAGCCGCTCTCCCCGCTCGATGCCACGCTGACGTTCGAGACCGTGACATGATCGGTGCGGGTTCGCGCCGCATCGTCATCACCGGCGGCAATGCCGGCATCGGTCTGGCGCTGGCCAGAAAGCTCGCAGACCGGCATCGTCTGTTGATCACCGGCCGCCAGCAACCCGGCGATGTCGCCGGCGTCCTTCCCTCCGGCGTCAGCTATGTGGTGGCTGATCAAAGCGATCCCGAAGCCTCTGCTCAAGCGCTGGTGACCGGTTTGGGCGACCTTGGCTGGGACGCACTCGACAACGCCGTCCTCAATGCAGGCGTCGGATATGCGGCGTTGGACGGCTTCGACACGACCTACGCGATCCGGGAAACGCTGGACATCAATCTTGCCGCGGCAATCGCCCAGGCCCATGCGCTGTATCCTTTTCTGGAAAGGTCCCGGGGAACCATGACATTCGTGGGATCGGTCGCGCACCGCGGCTCGGCCGCGATACCGGCTTATGCAGCCTCCAAGGCCGGCTTGCACGGTCTGGCCCGGGCACTCAGGTCGGAATGGGGCGGACGCGTTGCGGTGCAGATCCTCCATCCCGGGCCCACCAGAACCGACATGCACGAAAAGGCTGGCTATGATCCCGGCCGGATGCGGGCGCTGTTTCTCGATGTGGACGACACGGCCAAAATGATGGCAGCGGCCATCGCGTCGCGCCGCTCGCCGGTCACCACCTCCTGGCTGCGCTATCTTGTTGGCGGCGCCTTCACCGGGCGGCGGCTGTGAGCGGGTCCGGCAAACGTGCGCTGGTCACGGGCGGCAGTGCCGGTCTTGGTCTGGCCTTCGTGCGTCTGCTGGCGGCGAAGGAGTATGATGTCCTCTCGCTCGACCGGGACAAGCCCGCGGGAGTTGAAGATGCAAGGGAGGCCGCCATCCGGCATATCGGTTGCGATCTGTCCGATCGGGCGCAACTCGATCAGGCGCTCGGCGAGTTGGTGGCCGCGGGCCCGTTCGATCTGGTTGTTCTCAATGCCGGCATCAATGCGACCGGGCGGTTTGAGAACATCGATCTTTCCAGCCATCTCAATGTGTTGCGGGTCAATGCAGAGGCGCCGATGATCATTGCCGCCCGCACGCTGGAAGCGGGTGCGCTCAAGCCCGGCGGTGCGATCGGCTTCATTTCGTCGCTCTCGCACTTCACCGGCTATCCGGGTGCTGCAAGCTATGCAGCTTCCAAGGATGCACTGGCCGTGTTTGCGGCGAGCATGCGCAAGGTGGCCATGGCCCGAGGCGTCACGGTCACGGTTGCCTTCCCGGGGCCGTTGAGAACCGCTCATGCTGCGCAACATGCGCCAAAGGGTGCGGATGCAAGCAAGCGGATGGATCCCTCCAAGGCGGCGGAGTTGATCCTCGGCGATCTCGCCGCCGGGCGAAAGTCATCGATTCCCGGCAGAGCCAACCGCGCAGTCGCACTTGCCGGCAGGCTTACCCCGAAACCGTTGACCGCCCTGATGCGGCGGCTGATCTATGAGCGGCTGTAACCGCATGCTCGTGTAACATCCAATTGCGGGGAGGGGTTTACGTGAGGAAGCGTGAATCAAGCGGATGCAGTTCCGCAGACAGGATCGACAGCTTCGCATGATCGGCGTGAGCCGGATTGATGAGCAGGTTCCTGCAATGCGGCATGAGGACACTGGGCACGCTCAATACTGGCCCTGTGCCCCGGTTGCAAAAGTCCTCAAACGCATCGCGGGATAATGCCGGATTGTCTCGCCAGCCGGGCGCCACATCAACCGGTTCGACATCCACTTCGACGGGGACATCGATCTCGAACAGTTGATAGGTCTCGGGCAAGTCTTCAGGATCCAGATGCACCAGCATTTCGAGCATTGCCAGCGCCGGATGCTCCGCGCAATAGACAATTCGCCTGCCGAGATGGTTCCACCGGCCTGCAGCATAGGTTCCGCCGATCCCGGACAGATCCGCGTAATTGGAAATCCGCCAGGCCCGCATGTTCAGGCGAACATACCGTGGTCGATCGCGTGAAGTTCGGTTTCAACGATATGCGCACCGGTTTCCGACGCCAGAAGATCAATCGGAACAGCGTTGTCCAGAGCGCGGCAGGGCTTGCGCAGCCAGCGGTTGGTCTTCTCGGACGAGCCGAAGACGCGAACGCCGTGCTCGTAGATGCGCAGGAGGCGTAACGCACGATCAGTTTCCGTCGGGCTCAGGCGCTCACTATTTTGCTGCCTCCGCTCCAGGGACCGCTTTGAGACGACCAGACCGAAGATTTCGGTGCTGGAAAACCCCGTTGCCTTGAGCGTGTCAATTACATTCAAATCGCTTCGGCTTTGGGGGAAGGGCACTCCGGGCTTAGCACTCCGGTCAACCCGCATTTCCGAAAGCTGGCCGGGATTTACATATTTTCCGTCGCCGCCGGCAATCTTGACCATTCTTTCGCGTTTTGCCGAATCAGAGCCAGCCAAATCTGATTTCTTGAATTGCGCCATCTTATTTCCTCGCCAGTTGCCTTCAGATATAAGTGCAAGTGGCGAAGATTTCAATCGAGCACTTTGCGCTTCCCTGACCCCGAAGAGATTGATAAAAGCCCCGCCATGACCATGGCCGTCACGATCACAGGCTCGCCGCCGATACGAATTATGGTCCCGGTTTCCCGCTGAGCAGGGCTCGCAGGAGACCGGGCATCCCGGCGTGTTCGCGCGCCCGATTCAGAATTCTCCGATACACTGTCTACCAGGGGCCATCGGCCCAGAAGATTGCGACACCATGACCGACACCAAAGATACGCTCGATTACTCGAAAACCCTGTTCCTTCCCGAAACCGATTTCCCGATGCGCGGCGGCCTGCCGCAAAAGGAGCCGGAACTGGTCAAGCGCTGGCAGGAGATGCGGCTTTACGACAGGCTGCGCGCCTCTGCAGCAGACCGTCCGAAATACGTGCTCCATGACGGCCCGCCCTACGCCAACGGCAACATCCATATCGGCCACGCGCTCAACAAGATCCTGAAAGACGTGATCACCCGCTCGTTCCAGATGCGCGGCTTCGACAGCAACTATGTGCCCGGCTGGGATTGCCACGGTCTGCCGATCGAGTGGAAGATCGAGGAGGAGAACTACCGTTCCAAGGGCAAGGAGAAACCGGACCTCAAGCAGCCCTCCGCCATGCTTGAATTCCGCCAGGAATGCCGCGCCTATGCCGATCACTGGATCAAGGTCCAGTCCGAAGAGTTCAAGCGGCTCGGCATCGAGGGCGATTTCGACAAGCCCTACAAGACCATGGATTTCCATGCGGAGGCGCGTATCGCCGGCGAACTGCTGAAGATCGCCAGGTCCGGCCAGCTCTACCGCGGCTCGAAGCCGATCATGTGGTCGGTTGTCGAGCGCACCGCGCTTGCCGAGGCGGAAGTCGAGTACCAGCCCTACGAGAGCGACACGATCTGGGTGAAGTTTCCTGTGACCGGCGGCGCGGATGCGCTCAGCGGCACCTCCGTCGTCATCTGGACCACCACGCCCTGGACCATCCCCGGCAACCGCGCGGTCTCGTTTTCGGACCGCATCGCCTATGGTCTCTATGAGGTCACCGCTGCAGAGAACGATTTCGGCCCACAGCCTGGCGACAAGCTCATCTTTGCCGATGCGCTGGCCGAGGAGTGCTTCGCCAAGGCCAAGCTCGAATTCAAGCGTTTGCGCGAAGTGGCTGCGAGCGAACTGGAAGGCACGGTCTGCGCCCACCCGCTCAAGGGCCTTGGCGGCGGTTACGACTTCGCCGTGCCGCTCATCGCCGGCGATCACGTCACCGATGACGCCGGTACCGGCTTCGTCCATACCGCCCCCGGCCATGGCCGCGAGGACTTCGAGGCCTGGATGGATGTGGCCCGCGACCTCGAGGCGCGCGGCATCTCGTCCGCCATCCCGTTCACTGTCGATGATGCCGGTTACTACACCAAGGATGCCCCGGGCTTTGGTCCGGATCGCCAAGGCGGTGCTGCGCGCGTGATCGACGACAAGGGCAAGAAGGGCGACGCCAACCAGGCCGTCATCACTGCGCTGATCGAAGCGGGCAACCTTTTCGCGCGCGGTCGGCTCAAGCATGACTACCCGCATTCCTGGCGATCGAAGAAGCCGATCATCTTCCGCAACACGCCGCAATGGTTTGTCTACATGGACAAGGACTTCGGCGACGGCACCACGTTGCGCTCGCGCGCGCTGTCGGCGATCGACGAGACCCGCTTCGTGCCTGCTTCCGGCCAGAACCGTCTGCGCGGCATGATCGAGGACAGGCCCGACTGGGTGCTTTCGCGCCAGCGCGCCTGGGGCGTGCCGATCTGCGTGTTCGCCGATGCCGATGGCAATGTGCTGCTGGACGAGGCGGTCAACGCACGCATTCTCGAAGCTTTCGAGGCAGAGGGTGCGGATGCCTGGTTCGCAGAAGGCGCCCGCGAGCGCTTCCTGGGAAATCTTGCCAGCGATCCGAAATGGATCCAGGTGACCGACATTCTCGATGTCTGGTTCGATTCCGGCTCAACCCATGCCTTCACGCTCGAGGATCGCCCGGATCTTAAATGGCCCGCCGATGTTTATCTTGAAGGCTCCGACCAGCATCGCGGCTGGTTCCATTCCTCGCTGCTCGAAAGCTGCGCCACCCGCGGTCGCGCACCCTATGACGCCGTCATCACCCATGGCTTCACCATGGCCGAGGACGGCCGCAAGATGTCGAAGTCGCTCAATAACCAGGTGTTCCCGCAGGACGTGATGAAGGAATCCGGCGCCGATATCCTCCGGCTGTGGGTGATGAACACCGACTATTGGGAAGACCAGCGGCTCGGCAAGACCGTGATCAAGACCAACATCGACGCCTACCGCAAGCTCAGAAACACCATCCGCTGGATGTTGGGCACGCTTGCACATGATGCCGGAGACGAGATTGCCCCGGCCGACATGCCCGAACTCGAGCGCCTGATGCTGCACCGGCTCTGCGAACTCGATCAGCTGGTGCGCACCGGCTACGACAATTTCGATTTCAAGCGCATTGCCCGTGCGCTGACCGATTTTGCCAATATCGAGCTCTCGGCGTTCTATTTCGATGTCCGCAAGGACGCGCTCTATTGCGATGCGCCGTCGAGCCAGCGCCGCAAGGCCTCTTTGCAGGTGATCCGCACCATCTTCGATTGCCTGGTGACCTGGCTTGCGCCCATGCTGCCCTTCACCATGGAAGAGGCCTGGCTCTCCAACAAGCCGGATGCCGAATCGGTGCATCTGGAACAATTCCCGGAAGTGCCCGCCGCCTGGCGCGACGACGCCCTCGCCTCGAAATGGAAGAAGATCCGCACCGTGCGTCGCGTGGTTACCGGTGCGCTGGAGGTCGAGCGGCGGGAAAAGCGCATCGGCGCGTCGCTTGAAGCCGCTCCGGTGGTTTACATCGATGATCCGGAACTCGTTGCGGCGGTCGAGGGCACGGATTTCTCGGAAGTCTGCATCACCTCGGGCATCGTGATCGAGCAGGGCAAGGGCCCTGACGATGCCTTCCGCCTGGAAGACGTGACAAAGGTGGCGGTCGTGCCGGATCTGGCCGAGGGTCGCAGATGCGCGCGGTCATGGCGGGTGACGGACGATGTCGGCTCCGATCCGGACCATCCGGATGTCTCGGCGCGCGACGCCGCAGCACTGCGCGAACTGGAGGCGCTGGGCCTGATCGAGGCCTGAATTGTCCGGGGGCTGTTTCGGCCCCCGGCCTCAATAGCGCCGCGCATCCAATCGGGTGCGCAAAATGACGCTGTAGCGCTTGGAAAGAATGCATGTGCGTTAAGCCAAAATCAAACCGGTCAATTGCCCTCCTGACGGCGATCCGGTACAACCCGGCATGAAAATGGCCGGTCCTGCCTGAAAATGGTCGGATTGTGCGGCAACAAACGGTTTGAATTTCAAGTGACTGCCTGAGACGGGACCCGAAGCATGACAGTGAAGACAGAGTATCGCGCCTGCGTATCGATCGGCGCCGTCATTGCCGCAAGCCTTGCGTTGTCGGGATGCCTCGGCCCGACCTATGGCACCGACAAGTCGTCGACCGAGCAACTGGTTGACGACCTCGGCAACATTGCGTCGATCGGATCCCAGCGCAAAGGTACTGACATCGAATACAAGCCGCGTCCGGCGATCGTCAAACCGCCCGAAACGGCGAGCCTGCCCGCGCCGCAGCAGAGCATTTCCGAAAACAATCCGGCCTGGGTCGAATCGCCCGAGGAAACCCGCGCGCGTCTGGTCGCCGAAGCCGACGAGAATGGCGGAGCCGCCGGTTTCAGGTCGCCGCTTGCGCGTCGCGGCGTCGATTCATCCGTAAATGCCCCCTCGACGGTGGGCGGCCGCGCCGATGGCCCGCCCACGCCGCTTGAAACCGCAGCAACGGACCGGCGTCAGCGCGAAGCCTATCAGCAGGCCCGGAGGATTCAGCAGGGTGCCTATTCGGATCGCCGCCGCTTCCTGTCTGATCCGCCGCTGACCTACCGCAAGCCGGCAGCAACCGCCCCGGTGGGTGAGCTCGGAGAGCCGGAGAAGGTCAAGGAACGCCGCCGCATTGCGGAAGCAAAGAAGGCCGGAACCGGAAAACGCAAATGGTGGCCCTGGTAACCGCGATTGCCTGATGGAGGCTCCGGCTCAAGCGCCGCGCACCCGGCTTTATGCGCAAGACGCGCAACGCCACATTGATCCGATGCCTGTACTTGAGCGCTCTATGTCTCAGTCACGGCGCGCTGCAAAGAAATTCTTGAGCAAAGCCGTCGCGTCCGACGCCGCCAGACCGGAATACACATCCGGCGCGTGATGGCAGGTTGGCTGATCGAAAAATCGCACGCCGCTGGTCACCGCGCCGCCCTTCTCGTCCTCTGCCGCAAAATAGAGCCGGCGCAAACGGGCAAACGATATGGCGGTGGCGCACATGGTGCAGGGTTCGAGCGTCACGTAAAGGTCCGCGCCGGTCAGGCGCTCCCGGGACAGGGTTTGAGAGGCCTGGCGGATGACGAGGATTTCCGCGTGTGCGGTGACATCGTTGAGTTCGCGGGTTCGGTTTCCGGCACGTGCGATGATTTTGCCGTCCAGAACGAGCACCGCGCCGACCGGGACTTCCCCGCGCTCGGCCGCCTGTCGCGCCTCGGCAAGCGCCTGATCCATGAAACCCTGTCCGATCATGCTGCATCCCGGTGCATGAAATCTCTTAACCCGATGCGCCCAACCTGCTAGAGAGCGGCAGGGGCGTGACTGTATAGAACCGGTCGCCCGAAAACGAAACGGGTCGGCTGCGCCGCAAAAGCGCAATCACACTTATCACGGCAACCCATTCCCGCCACCATTGGCTGAGGCGCCGTAGAGCCAGGCAAGCAGGAAATGACATCAAAAGACAAACCCACACGCGGCAAGTCCGGCCCCAAAACCCCCGCCTCCCCAGACCCTGAGGCTGCGGTCGAGAGCGGACGCATTGCCAAGATTCTGGCACGGGTCGGCGTCGCCTCACGGCGCGATGTGGAGCGGATGGTTGCGGAAGGCCGCATTCGCGTGAACGGCAAGCTGCTTGAAAGCCCGGCGGTCGTGGTTTCGCTTAGCGACCGGATCGAGGTCGATGGCGAGGAGATCGCCGGTATCGAGCGCACACGCCTTTGGATCTATCACAAGCCGGCAGGCCTTGTGACGACGAACCGCGATCCGGAAGGCCGCAAGACGGTCTTCGAAACCCTGCCGAAACATCTGCCAAGGGTGCTCAGCATCGGCCGTCTAGATATCAACACCGAAGGCCTGCTGCTGCTGACCAATGATGGCGGACTTGCCCGGACGCTGGAATTGCCCGAGACGGGATGGCTGCGCCGATACCGCGTGCGCGCCTACGGCGACATTGATCAGGCCCGCCTCGACACCCTCAAGGATGGCATAGCGGTTGACGGGGTTCTCTACGGCGCGATCGAGGCCACGCTCGACCGCAAGCAGGGGCACAATGTCTGGATCACCATGGGTCTTCGGGAGGGCAAGAACCGCGAGATCAAGAATGTGCTCAGCGCCCTCGGACTGGACGTCAACCGGCTGATCCGGATCTCGTTCGGACCATTCCAGCTTGGCGATGTTCGCGAAGGCGATGTCGTGGAAATCAGGAGCCGGACCCTGCGCGAACAGCTCGGGCCGAGGCTGATCGAGGAGTCGGGGGCAAATTTCGATGCGCCGCTCAACGATGCACCTCAGCCCGTCAAGCAAGAGGACAAGCCCAAGGCTTCCGCCAAACCGGCGCAGCGCGAATGGATCTCCGGTTCGGAGAAAACCGAGCGCGCGCGTGCCCGGTTGGACACCAAGCCCGGCAGGCCGGATCGGGATGCCAAGCGCGGCGAAGGCCGGGCCGGCGACCGCCGCACGGAATGGGGCCCGGGCAGGGCGCGCGGGGACGAGCGCAGGAGCATTGGAGACAAACCCGCCGGAAAGCCGCGCCGCGATGCTCCGGGCCCCGGTCGCAATGAGGAGCCGGGCGAAAAGCCGACCAAGCGCGGCTTTATTCAGCGCAGCCGCGCGTCCAATGTGTGGATGGCGCCGGGCGCCCGCCCTGTCGCAGACACTGAAAATGCCGGCGGCAGCCGGGATCCGTCGAAGCGCGACCGGAACAGGCCGAAAGCCGATGCGCGCGCCGAAACCCGGCGCGGCAGCTTTCCGAAGGGCCGTGCCAAGCCGCGTCCGCCCAGGGACGAAGAGGCCGGGCGGCCCGATCGCGGCGGCCGGAAACCGGAAGCGGGTGCAGCCATGAAGCCTGACGGCAAGCCCTCGGGGCCGAAGTCGCGGGACGGAGCTCCGAAAAAGGGCGCTGGAAAGTCATCTGGCAAGCCCACTGGTGGCAAAGGACGCGGACCCGGTGCGGATCGTCGGCGGTGAATTTCGCGGCCGCGCCATCGCCGCACCCAAGACCTCATCGATCCGGCCGACCACCGACAGGGCGCGTGAGAGCCTGTTCAACATTCTGGCGCATGCCTATCCGGAGGCGCTGGATGGCGGCCGTGTGCTCGATCTCTTTGCCGGAACGGGAGCCCTCGGGCTTGAGGCGCTGTCGCGCGGTTGCCGGTCGGCACTTTTCGTTGAAAGTGGCGTGGAAGGCCGTGGCCTGATTCAGAACAACATCGAGACGCTCGGACTGCAGGGCAGGGCCCGCATTTTCCGGCGTGACGCCACGAAACTTGGCCCGGCCGGCACATCGGGCCCCTTCAAGCTCGTGTTCGCCGATCCTCCCTACGGCAAGGGGCTGGGCGAAAAGGCGCTGATTTCAGCCGCTTCCGGCGGATGGCTCGAAGAAGACGCGCTGGTTGTGCTCGAAGAGAATTCAAGCGCAGAGCCGGATGCGGGGCCTAGGTTCACCCTTGCCGAGGTTCGCGCATTCGGTGACACGAAAATGCGCTTTTTCCGTTATACTGTATCGGGATGAGTCACCGCCGCTCCTCGTTTGGCGGATCAACAACAGGCGATCAAATGGCAGACACCGGCATAGCCGTTCCTGAACGTACCGTCCGATCATCGGGCGACCCGACCGTCGCCATCGCCTTTGGCGGCGGCGGCGCACGGGGCATTGCCCATATCCATATTATCGAAACCCTCAATGCGATGGGGATCGAGCCCGTTGCAATCTCCGGCTCCTCGATCGGCGCAATCATGGGTGCGGCGATGGCATCCGGTTTGAGCGGTAAGGAAATCCGCGAGTTCGCGCTTGAGAGCATCGGCAAGCCGACCAATGCCATCGGGCGGATCTGGAAGGCCGCCAAGCCACGCGGCATGCGTGACGCGATGGAAGGCGGCCTCAGGCTCGGCCAGTTCAATGTCGAACGCATTCTCGAGGAATTCCTGCCTGAAACCGTCGCCCGCCGTTTCGAGGATCTCAAGATCCCCGCCAAGATCATGGTGACCGACTACTACGATCACTGCGAAGTGGTTTGCGATAGCGGCGATTTGCGTCTCGCGGTCGCTGCATCAGCGGCCATTCCCGCCGTTTTCAGGCCGGTCATGGTCGACAACCGTGTGATGATCGATGGCGGGATCTTCAATCCCGTCCCCTTCGATCGGATCACCGGCCTTGCCGACATCGTCATCGGCATCGATGTTGTCGGTCTGCCTTCCGGCGTACCCGGACAGCCGCCCTCGACCATCGACATGATGTTCGGCGCAAACCAGTTGATGATGCAGTCCATCATCGGCATGAAGTGCAAGACCCATCCACCCGACATCCTGCTCCGTCCGGAGGTGCACCAGTTCCGCGTGCTCGATTTCCTCAAGGCAAAGGAAATCCTTGAGGAATCCGCAGGTGTTGTCGAGCAGCTCAAGCGCGATCTGGACGCTGCTTTCGCGTTCTATCGCTAATCCGCGTTTTCGTTTCAGGCCGGTTTCCGGCAATCTCCGTTACAACGTCGAGGCCTTGCCGCTGGTGAAGGCGGACTGGGCTGACGGAGGCGTGTGCACCGCCTCGGTTGGCGTGCCGTCGCCCTCACCGGGCTCCATCTTCGCGATCACGCGAAAACTCACCACGATGGCGGCAAGTCCGAACACAACGGCGCCCAGGCCGTAGCCGGCGAGTGCGCCGGCTGCATCGTAGAGCTGCGACCCGGCCCAGACGAATGGAATCACCCCGAGCGTCGAGCGCGACCAGTTGAAGACCGTCGAATAAAGCGCGAAGCCGAGATTGTTGAAAGCCGCATTGGCCACGAACAGCATTCCGTTGAATACGAAGCTTCCGGCCACGAACAGGCAGAAGAACAGGATCACGTCGCGTGCTTCTCCGGTCGCGCCGAACAGGTCCGCGATCTGGTTTCGGAACAAAGCCAGGATCGCCCATGTCACGAGCGTATAGCAAACAATGAAGATCAGGCTGTCGCGCATTGTGGAGACCAGCCGGTCGAAGCGGCGCGCACCGTAATTCTGGCCGAGAATCGGCCCGACCGCACCGGACAGCGCAAACAGCGCACCGAATGCCACCGGAATGAGCCGCCCGACGACAGCCCAGCCCGCCACGGCTGCATCCCCGTGCTGGGCCATGGTGACGGTGACATAGGTGTTGCCGACAGGCGTCGCGACCTGGGTCATCAGCGCGGGAAGGCCGATGGCGAGGAACGGTCTGAACTCTCTGAGGATCACCGTCGACGAAGGCATCGCGATCAGGTTGTGAATACGGATCAGTCCGTGAAGTCCGATCCCCACAAGTGCAAAGCGGGAAATCACAGTGGCGATTGCGGCGCCGTGAATGCCCATGTCGAGACCAAAAATGAAGATCGGATCGAGCATCGCCGTCATCGCCCCGGCGCCGAGTGTGACATACATCGCCCGCTTTGCGTCGCCAACGGCCCTGAGCAGCGCCCCCATGCACATGCCCACGCCAAGGACCGGAAGCGACGGAAGCACTATCTGCATGAATTCGGTGGCGAGTTCAGCCGTGCGGCCTTCCGCTCCGATCAGACGAACCAGAGATCCGATAAACGGGTAGGCAAGCGCGACGGTCGCCACCATAAGGATCAGCATGTAGGCAAGCGAGGCTCCGGCGATTTCGCGCGCCTCCGCCCGCTCGCCCCGCCCGAGCGCGCGCGATGTAAGTGCGGTCGCGGCAATGGAAAGACCGATGCCGACGGAGGTGGAAAAGAACAGAAGCGTTCCGGCATAGCCGATGGCGGCGGCCAGTTCCTGCTGTCCGAGAAGCGAGATGTAGAACAGGTTGAGCGCGTCGACGATGAAGATCGCCACCAGTCCGATCGAACCGGTCGCCGTCATCGTCACGACATGCCGCATGGTTGAACCGGTGACGAATTTCGCCTGCTCACCGGACGCGCGTGCTGGCGCGGCCGGGCGCGCCGCGTTCACGATGCGAAGACCTTGCCCAGGTCCGAGAACCCCTTGAATTCAAGCGCATTGCCGGAAGGGTCGCGCAGGAACATCGTCGCCTGTTCGCCCGGCTGGCCTTCGAACCGCAAGGTCGGTTTCATGATCCAGTCGATCCCGTCATCTGCCTCAAGCCGCGCGGCGAGAGCTTTCCAGTCTTCCATCTGCAGAACGACACCAAAATGCGGGATCGGCACCGAGTGCCCGTCAACGGTTCCGGAGTTCTTTGCCACCCCCGCGCCGGGGCGGACATGGCCGGACATCTGGTGTCCGAAGAGATCGAAATCGATCCAGGTGTCCGTGAACCGCCCCATCGGGCAGCCGAGCACTTCGCCGTAAAACCGGCGGGTTTCGTCAATGTCATGAATTGGGAATGCAAGATGAAACGGGGTCATTGGTATCGGTCGGCTCCGGTCCGGGGAAGATCGTGTTCGAAATGAGATATCGGGTAAGTTCGACTTGTCCAGATGCAAGCCGGTTCGAATGCGCCCGCTGTCGCATACCGAAGGACAGCAAGACAGTTGCATTGGTGATCGCGCACTGGGTCATGCCGGATCGTTTATGCTGCTGTCATTTTCGGCGGAGCGGTCGAGATCGAGCCGTTCGGACTTGCGCTTGGGCTTGATGAGCGGCTCGGGCGTGACCGGCCGCGTAAGCAGCTTTTCGCGGCCCGCAAGCAATCCCTCGACCGCCTGAAGCGCCAGCCGTTCCTCGTCGCGATGCCGTACGTCGTCGCTGATCTGCATTGCCGTGTCTTCGTTGGTGCCGAGCGCTTCAAGGGTTTTCCTGCCAAACAGCATTCCCGATTCGAAAGTCTCCCGCGCTTCATAGTCGATGCCGCGTGCCCTCAGCGACAGGGTGTGAGTGCGGTCATAGGCGCGCGCAAAAATCCGTGTGTTGGGAAACTCTGCCTGAATCATATCGACGATGCGATCGGTGATTTCCTTCTTGTGGGTGCACACGGCAACGATCTTTGCCCGCTCGATGCCCGCGGCGATCAGCACGTCCTTGCGGGTTCCGTCACCGAAATATATCCGAAATCCGAATTTCGAGGCGGAGCGGATCCGATCCGCGGAATGATCGATGATGGTAACGTCGGACCCGCCGGCGAGCAGGATCTGGGACGCAATCTGGCCGAAACGCGAAAACCCGATCATCAGAACATCGGAGCCGGCGCCCTCGAAGTCCTCGTCCATGTGCTCCGTGCCGGCCTCATGCATCAGGCGTTTCGCCAGGATCGCCGCCAGCGGTGTGAGCGCCATCGAGATGGTGACGATGGCGACCAGCAGCGACGCGGTCCCCTGACCGAACACACCTGCCGCTGCGGCGGCGCTGAAGATCACGAAGCCGAACTCGCCGCCCTGGGGCAGCAAGCCGGCGATCTGCACGCTGACATTGTGGCTCGAGCCGAACGCCCGGCAGGCACCGTAGATGACCAGAGCCTTCAGAACCAAAAGGACCGGCACAGCGACGATGATCACCAGCACGTTGCTCATGATCACGCCGAGATCGAGCGACAGGCCTACGGCCATGAAGAACAGCCCCAGCAGAATGCCGCGGAAGGGCTCGATATCGGCCTCAAGCTCATGCCGGTACGAGGATTCCGCCAACATCACCCCTGCGATGAAGGCACCCATGGCCATTGAAAGGCCGGCAAAATTCATCAGCATGCCTGCGGCCAGGACCACGAACAGCGCGGCAGCGATCATCGCCTCCTTGGCCCCGGTTCCGGCGATCAGTTGAAAGAGGGGATCGAGCAGATAACGTCCGGCCACCAGCAGCGCCACGATCGCGCCCACGGTGATGGCTATGCCGGTATAGATCGAGCCGCCGTTTTCGCCCGTTGCGGGAGCCACAAGGGGAACAAGCGCCAGTATTGGCACGATTGCCAGGTCCTGGAACAGCAGGATCGAGAACGACTGCTGGCCATAGCGGGTATTGAGATCGCCGCGTTCCTCAAGAATCTGAATGCCGAACGCGGTCGACGAGAGTGCCAGGCCGAAGGCAATAACGAGCGCTGCGGTCCAGGCCTGGTCCGTGATGGCCATCACCGCGGCCATGATCGCGGCGGCGGAAACCATCACCTGCGTGGTGCCGAGGCCGAAGATGTCGCGGCGCATCTGCCAAAGCCTCGACGGTTTGAGCTCCAGCCCGATGACGAACAGCAGCAGCACCACGCCGAGTTCTGCGAAATGCAGGATTTCCTCGCCGTCGGTGATGATCCTGAGCACCGGGCCGATCACGATTCCGGCGGAGAGATAACCAAGGACCGTTCCAAGACCGATTTTCTTGAACAGCGGTGCAGCGACAATCGCGCCGCACAGAAGAACAAGGCCTTCCGCGTAAAGGCCGGCATCGGCTGTAGCCATGAGGTCGTTCCTTATTCTCGTCTGTCCGTATTCACTTCTGTCCGTGCGGGATCGGCGCGGTCGGCTCATGCCGGGCTTGATGCTTGGCCGTCGGGACAATACATGAGAGCCAAGCGAAAGGCGAAAAAACATGAGCACCTCCAAACAATCCGACGGCCTTCTGGCAACAGCCGAGCGCCTCATCGACCATGCGCGTTCAGCGGGTGCCGATCAGGCCGATGTTCTGGTGGTCCGCCGCCGTTCGAGATCGGCCTCGATCCGGAATGGCGCGGTAGAAAACACCGAATCATCCGAATCCGACGATTTCAGTCTTCGGGTCTTTGTCGGGCAGAAAGTTGCCACGGTAAACGCCGGCCGGGGGGCTGATGAAACAGCACTCTCAGAGCGCGCCGTCGCCATGGCCCGGGTCTCGCCGGAAGATCCTCACGCATGCCTTGCCGATGCCGACATGCTTGCAAGCGAGTGGCCCGATCTCGACTTGTTCGACCCCACCGAGCCATCTGCAGAAAGCCTTGTGGAGGCGGCGAGCGAAGCCGAAGCCGCAGCGCTGGCCGTGCCGGGTGTCAGCAGTTCCGTGGGCGCCGGCGCCGGCGCCGGATTGTTCGGCATGGTGCTTGCGACTTCGCATGGCTTTTCCGGCGCTTTCGAGCGTTCCGGCTTCTCCCGCTCCGTGAGCGTCATCGCTGGCGAGGGCGTGAAAATGGAGCGGGACTATGACTTCGACAGCCGCGTCTTTCATGCCGATCTCGACGATGCGTCAGCCATCGGCCGCAGCGCCGGAGAGCGGGCGGCAGCGCGAGTCAATCCGCGCAAGGTCAAGACCGGCTCCAACATCAATGTGGTGTTCGATCCCCGCGTCTCGCGGGGCCTGATCGGCCATCTGGTCTCGGCGATCAATGGCGCGGCCGTGGCGCGCAAGACCAGCTTCTTAAAGGACATGATGGACAAGCAGGTGGCCATTGAGGGGCTTACGCTGGTGGATGATCCCTTTGTCCGCCGGGGACCCGGTTCGAGGCCGTTTGATGGTGAGGGCGTTTCTGTCGGCGCGCTGACAATGATCGAGGCCGGTATGCTCCGACAATGGTATCTGACCACAGGTGTCGGTCGTGAGCTGGGATTGTCAACCAACGGCCGCGCCAGTCGCGGCGGCGGCGTGTCCCCGTCCTCGACCAATGTCATCGTCAGTCCAGGAGCCTGTTCGCGTGAAGAACTGATCAGATCGGTGGGAACCGGGTTCTATGTGACCGAACTCATCGGGCAGGGCGTCAACCAGGTTACGGGTGAATACAGCCGCGGCGCGTCCGGGTTCTGGATCGAGAACGGTGAAATCAGTTTCCCGGTCTCCGAGGTGACCATTGCCTCCAACCTCAAGGACATGTTCCGGCGCATGACGCTAGCCAATGACATTGACAGAAAATTTGCGATCGCGGCGCCAACCATCGCGGTGGAAGGCATGACGCTTGCAGGCGATTGACGCGGACGCGAAAGACCTGGACCTGATGCTCGAGGCGGCGGAAACCGCCGCCGGCATCGCCATGTCCTATTTCCGCAGGGATCCCGGCGTCTGGTACAAGAATGGTGATCGCTCGCCGGTCAGTGAAGCGGATATCGCCATCGACAAGAAGCTAAAGCACCTGCTTCTCGGGGTGCGGCCCGATTATGGCTGGTTGTCGGAAGAGGCCGAGGACGATGATCGCAGGCTTTCCCGGAAACGGGTGTTCGTGGTCGATCCGATTGACGGAACCCGCGCCTATATCGGCGGCCGCAAGGACTGGTGTGTCAGCATCGGGCTCGTCGAGGACGGCGTTCCGGTGGCAGGCGTTCTTGCCGCTCCAGCGCGCAAGGAGATCTGGAAGGCGATGCGCGGCGGAGGTGCTTATCTGAACAATCAAGCGTTGAGCCCCGCCACAACAGAACCGGGCGCGGCATTGCGCGTGGTGCTTCCCGATGTGGTCGCGCGGGCGATGCGCTCCGGACAGGGTCCCAAAGACAGCCTGCCGGGCGGCCCCTCGCTGGCTCTCAGGGTTGCGGCAGTGGCGAGCGGAGACTTTGATGCCGTCTATATACGTCCCCACTCGAACGAGTGGGATCTCGCGGCAGCCGATGTGATGCTGCGGGAAACCGGGCGCGAGATTGTTGGCAAGGAGGGTCATCTCATGCGCTACAATCAACCCGATCCGTCGCGCTCCATTCTGTTGGCCGCACGGCGGGACCTGATCCCTGAGCTCCTGGCTCCACTCCAGCCGCCAGTTGGGCATTGACCTTTCATAAGAATTGCCGCAAACCCCGCAATATCCGGCTTAACTGTTTCAAACTGGAGCTCACTTATGTCCGACGGCGAAGGCAAACAGCTTCTGCACCTGGTGTTTGGCGGCGAATTGAAAAGCCTGAATTCAATGGATTTCAGGGATTTGAACGATCTCGACATCGTTGGCATCTTCCCCAATTACGCATCCGCGCATCAAGCTTGGAAGTCCAAGGCGCAAATGACGGTGGACAATGCTCACATGCGGTATTTCATTGTGCACATGCACAGGATGCTCGACCCGGAAAACGACAGCAAGACCGGCTCCTGATCCCCAGGTCCGGGGCGAAAGACAAGAATGAACAAGCCCGACGCCGAGACTGCGCCAAGACTTCAGGGGCTTCGCGACCTGACCAACACGCGCCGTCTGGGCAAGAGGTTGCTGCAGTCGGAATGGCTTCAGCGTGCGGGATCTGCCCTGATCAGCGCAGCTCTGGCCACGATCTGGCGGACCAATCGCGACACGCCTGAATCGACCGATTGGGAAGCACTCCTCGACGGGGAGTTTCCGGCGATATTCGCGCTGTGGCACGGCCAGCACATCCTGGTTCCCTATGCCGGCCCCAAGCATCTTAAGTTCGTGTCGCTGGTCTCGCGCAGCGCCGATGCGGAAATCAACGCCCGGGTGATCAAGCGGGCCGGTTTCGAGGTCATCCGTGCCTCGGGCGGCCGGGATCCCGGCGCTGTTGCTCGCAAGGGCGGCGTGATGGCGCTCATCGCCATGCGCGATGCCCTCAGGCGGAATGTGAACGTGGTCATGATTGCCGACATTTCCAAGGGGGAGGTGCGCCAGGCAGGCGAGGGAATTGCCATGCTGGCGAAGATTTCCGGTCGCCCGATCGTGCCGGTGGCGCTGGCGACCAGCCGTCGTTACGTGCTCGAAAACACCTGGGACAAGACCACGATCAACCTGCCTTTCGGACGGCGCTGCCTCAAACTGGCGCCTCCGATCCACGTCCCGTCCGATGCAGGCAAGGCCGAGATTGCCGCTGCACGCGCCCGGGTGACCGAGGAGTTGAACCGGATTACCCTTGAAGCACAGCATGCCGTGGAGGCGCGCGCATGAGCCGCGGCTGGGCCAGAGCGGCGCTGGTCGGCTACCGTTGGTTCGGAGCCGGGATATATCCCTTGCTGGGCCCCTATCTCGCCATCCGCGCAGCCAAGGGCAAGGAAGACCGGGCACGCCGCAAGGAACGCTACGGGCGCTCGAAGATCCCGCGGCCCAGCGGTCCGCTGGTGTGGTTCCATGCAGCCAGTGTCGGCGAAACCAACGCGGTCGTCCCCTTGATCAAGGAGGTGCGCCGTCGTGGCATCGCCGTGGTCCTGACCACGGGCACCGTGACGTCCGCCGGGGTGGCCCGCGACCGTCTGGGCGACGACGTCATCCACCAGTATGTGCCGCTCGATCTCAAGCCGGCGGTCTCCCGGTTTCTCGATCATTGGGTGCCGGATCTCGCGATCATCGCCGAATCCGAGATATGGCCCATGACAATTCTGGAGCTTGGCGCCCGCCGGACACCACAGGTTCTGGTCAACGGGCGCCTTTCGGATCGCTCGTTTGCCCGTTGGAGCAAGCGTCCGAGCCTCGCCGATGCGTTGTTCGAGAACCTGTCGCATGTCGTGGCGCAGTCGGACCTCGACGCCGAGCGGTTCCAGAATCTGGGAGCGAGGCCGGTGACCGTCTCGGGCAACCTCAAGGTAGATACTGTGCCACCGCCATGGGACGAGGCGGAACTGCAAAGGTTGCTGGGCCAGATCAACAATCGCGCCACCTGGGCCGCCATATCGACCTTCGAAGGCGAGGATGAAGTCGCGGCTGCCGTCCACCGCACCCTCAAACCGCGGCACAAACCGCTGACCATCCTTGTGCCCCGGCATCCGGATCGGGGTGATGCGATCGAGACCATGCTCAAGGGCAACGGCCTCGAAGTCGCCCGCCGTTCGCGCGGCGATTCCATCGGCCCCGAGACCGATGTCTATCTTGGCGACACCATCGGGGAGATGGGGCTGTATCTCAACCTCACCGAGATCGTGTTCGTCGGAAAGTCGCTCAAGGGCGGCGGCGGGCAGAACCCGCTGGAACCGGCCATGCTGGGGTGTGCGGTGCTTTCGGGCAGCCAGGTCGAGAATTTCCGCGAATCCTATGCCCGGCTTCTCAAGAATGGCGGCGCGCGTTTTGTCCGCGATGGAGAGATGCTGGCAAAGGGCGTGCACTACCTGCTTTCCAATCCGGAGGCCCGCAAGGCCATGGCCGAGGGGGGCGAAAAGACGCTCAACGACATGCGCGGTGCGCTCAAGGCCACCGTGCGGGCGCTTGAGCCCTACATCAATCCGCTAACCGTCAAGGCGCGGCTTCTGCCGCGAGAAAACGAGAATGCGGAGACGCGAGGCGGCGGCCAGTGGTAAGCGAAGCGCCTCCCTTCTGGTGGAAACGTCCGGGTCTGCAGTCGGCGCTGCTGTGGCCGTTCGGCTGGGTTTATGGCCGCGTGGCCCGTCGCATCATGGATAACAACGTGCGCGCTGCTGTCGATGCGGCTGTCATCTGTGTGGGAAATTTCACCGTTGGCGGTTCGGGCAAGACCCCCACCGCGCTCACTCTTGCCGATGCCGCGCTTGCAAGGGGGCTAAAACCGGGCTTCCTCTCGCGCGGCTATGGCGGCGGCGTGCGTCACGCAAAGCTGGTGGATCTGAGCCGCGACACGGCCCGGCTGGTCGGTGACGAACCGATGCTTCTGGCTGAAAAGGCCATCACGGCGGTCTCGTCCGACCGGGTAGAGGGCGCCCGGCTTCTGGTTCAGGAAGGCTGCGACCTGATCATCATGGACGACGGCTTCCAGAGCGCCAAGCTCGTCTTCGATCAGGCTCTTCTCGTGGTCGATGCCCGCCGCGGCGTCGGCAATGGCCGGGTGCTGCCTGCCGGTCCGGTTCGCGCCCCCATCATCGATCAGGTCCGTCATGCGGACGCGCTCGTCGTCGTCGGCGAGGGACCGGGGGCCGACCCGATGATCCGGATGGCAGCCCGGGCCGCAAAGCCGGTGCACCTGGCCCGGCTGGAGCCGCGCGACACTCACCGTTTCACCGGTCGGAACTGCCTGGCCTTTGCCGCGATCGGCGATCCGGGCAAGTTCTTCGCGACGCTTGAGGCTGCGGGGGTCCGTGTTGCCCGCAGCAGGGGGTTTCCCGACCACCATCATTTCGCCGATGACGAGATTGCCGATCTCCTCGATGAGGCCGAGCTCTATGGTCTCGACCTGATCACCACGTCAAAGGACCATGTCAGACTGCGCTCGGGCCATGGCAGGGCGGCGGAACTGGTGGAGAGAAGCGAGGTCTTGGAAATCGATCTCGTCTTCGACAGCCCGCATGTTGCAGGCGCCATCATCGATGCGGCAATGTCGTCATCCAAGCGGCGGCTTTCCGGAATCTGACCGGGGCGGGTTTCGGGTCCCCCTGACGGGCCTCAGCCGGAGTTGGGCAAGGCGCCCGCACGCTGCTCGGCAGTTGCCGATGCGATGATGTCGACATAGGGCTCCTGCCGCGCGACGCTCCAGTACTTCAGCTCTTCGATCGGGATGGTTTTTCCGGTCACCGCGCACACCACGTGGCTGCCGGGCATCACGATCTGGAAGTCGCCATCCAGGTAGCGGATCTTTGCCGGACGGGCGCCGGGGCCTTCAAATCTGTTCATGTCAGGTTGCGCTCCCGTATTTACAAACCGTTCTATGCCGTCTCAAGGCCGCAAATGCAAGATTGACGGCCCGCGCCTTCGCCCTTCCGGAGCTTGGATCAGCGGCGCGAGAACAGTTTTTCTATGTCGCTGAGTTTGAGTTCGATATAGGTCGGGCGGCCATGATTGCACTGGCCTGAACCGGGTGTGCGCTCCATCTCGCGCAGAAGGGCGTCCATCTCTTCGCGCGTCAGTCTCCGTCCCGACCGCACCGAACCGTGACATGCCATGGTTGAGGCAACGGCCTCGAGCCTGTCCTTGAGACCTCCGGCGCTGTCCCACTCGGCGATCTCGTCGGCCAGATCGCGCACCAGCCCCGCGACATCCGCTTCACCGAGCATTGCCGGCGTTTCGCGAACCGCGATGGCCCCCGGCCCGAAGCGTTCGAGGACAAGGCCGAACCCGGCGAGGTCGTCGGCGCGCTCCGCAAGCCGGTCGCAATCCTCTTCCGGCAGGTCTATGATTTCCGGCAGCAACAGGATTTGCGAGGCGACATTGCCTTGGCGCAGTGCCGTTTTCAGCCGCTCGAAAACCAGTCGCTCATGGGCTGCGTGCTGATCGACGATCACCATCCCGTCCCGGGTCTGCGCGAGAATGTAGTTTTCATGCACTTGCGCGCGGGCAGCGCCAAGCCGATGCGTCTGGCTGAAATCCTCATCGTGATCCGGCTCGTAGCGTCCGGACGGTGTGGCCGCCGCTTCAAATTCAGCCTGGCCCGCCTCTCCGAAACCTGGGGTCCGCATGGTAAGCGGGCGGGACGGAGACTGTGCCGGTGTCCAGGCGGTCCGAGGAGCAGATCCCGGGACGCCATCCTTGTGCAAATGGTGCCCCCGCCCAGAATCAGGTTTGCCCCAAGTTTCTGTCGCCGATTGTCCCGGCGAAAAAGCATGGACAAGCTCGGATCGCGCCGAAGGCGATGCGCGGTCGCCTTCGGCGATGAGCGCCTGGCGGATTGCGCCGATGATCAGTCCCCGCACCAGCGCCGGATCCCGGAACCTGACATCCGCCTTGGCCGGATGGACGTTGACGTCGACCAGCGCCGGATCGATTGTGATCCATAACACCGCGACCGGGTAACGACCGCGCGGCAGGGTGTCGGAATAGGCCGCGCGAATGGCCGAAAGAATCTGCTTGTCCTGAACCGGGCGGCCATTGACGAATGCGTATTGGGATAGCGAATTGGCCTTGTTCCAGGTCGGCAGGCCGATGTGGCCCGTGAGCGCGACGTCCTCGCGCACAGCGTCGAGCCCGATCGTGTTGGCGGCAAACTCCGCCCCGAGAACCTGGCCGATGCGCCCGAGCCGGTCTTCTCCGGTGGCAACCATGTCGAGTGGCGAACGATCGGGGCCGGACAGGGTGAAGCGAACCGAGGGGAAGGCGATTCCAATACGCCGGACCACCTCTGTTATGGCCGCGGTTTCAGCACGATCGGATTTGAGAAACTTGAGCCGCGCCGGCGTGGCGAAAAAGAGATCCCGCACTTCTACCGTCGTTCCGCGGTTTGCGGCGGCGGGCTTGAGCGCGGTCGGTACGCCTCCCTCGAGCGATATCTCGTTGGCGTGAGCCGCCTCCGCAGGCCGGGATCGCAGCGTAAGCCGTGCCACTGACCCGATTGAGGGCAGGGCCTCGCCGCGAAACCCGAGTGTGCGGATATCATCAAGCCGCTCATCGATTTTCGATGTGCAATGACGCCGCACTGCCAGTTGCAGATCCTCGGCGTCCATCCCGCGCCCGTCATCGATGACGCGGATCAATGCCTTGCCACCGCCCGCAGTCGCGATCTCGACCCTGCTGGCGCCGGCATCGATGGCGTTCTCTACCAGTTCCTTGACGACACTGGCGGGCCGCTCGATCACCTCGCCGGCGGCGATCTGGTTGATCAGGGTTTCTGGCAATTGATGAATGCGCATGATCCCATGTTCAGGGATTCGCAGTTGAGTGCAATGGATGGGATGCAGAACCTAGCCGGAAATGAGGATTTGATCGTTCCGGACATTGCAAAACCACGTCGTTCCGGCCTTCATGGAGCGAACGGAGCCAAAGTGAAGATGGAAGCAACAATGAAACATTCCGACCGACGGACTGAACTGCTCGAGCTCTTCGAAATCGGGGTCAGGGCTGCCGATCCGGCGGTTTGCGTTCCGCCTCATCTGCCGATGCCGCCAAAGGGGCGAACCCTGGTGATCGCCGCAGGCAAGGCGGCGGCCTCGATGGCGCGTGCGGTGGAAACCCATTGGGACGGCCCGCTCCAGGGAATTGCGGTCACACGCTATGGTCACGGTGTCGAATGCGAGCATATCGAGGTGATCGAGGCCGCGCATCCGGTTCCCGACGACAGGGGCGAAATCGCGGCCCGGCGGCTGCTCGAGGGCGCGCGGGACCTTGGTGTGGATGACCTTGCGCTCTGCCTGATCTCAGGCGGCGGATCGGCGCTTCTGGGTCTGCCCGCGCCCGGGCTGACACTGGATCAGAAAAAGGCGATCAACCGCGCTCTGCTCGCCTCCGGCGCTCCGATCGGCGATATGAACACCGTGCGCAAGCACCTTTCCGCCATCAAGGGCGGTCGTCTTGCCGAAGCAGCCTTCCCGGCCAGGGTCCACACCATCGGCATATCAGATGTGCCCGGCGACGATCCCTCGGTGATCGCCTCCGGACCCACCGTTCCGGATGCGACCACCCAGGCGCAGGCACTCGAAATTCTTCAGCGCTACGGTATATCGGTTCCCGACGCGGTACTGGCCCACCTGTCCGATCCAGCCAATGAAACGCCCAAGCCCTCCAATCCGGTGTTCAACACATCGAGCTTTCATATGGCCGCAAGGCCCGCCAATATGGTCGAGGCCGTTGCGGGCGAGGGGCGCGATCGCGGCTACAAGGTGATCTCGCTTGGAGCCGACATCGAGGGTGAAGCGCGCGATGTGGGTCTTGCCCAGGCACGGCTTGCACTGGAGACCGCGGCGGGGCGCAAGCCTGGCGATCAGCCGGTCCTCATCGTCTCCGGAGGCGAAACCACAGTGACCGTGACCCACAATGACGGGCGTGGTGGCCGTAACTGCGAATATCTGCTTTCGCTGGCGCTCGGTCTCGATGCCCACCCCGACATCTGTGCCCTGGCCTGCGACAGCGACGGGATCGACGGCAGCGAAGAGAACGCCGGTGCTCTCATCGCGCCGGACACCTTGGCCAGGATCAGGGCGGCGGGACTGGACCCGGCGCGAGAGTTGCAGCGCAACAATTCCTGGTCGGCGTTTGACGCCGTCGGCAATCTCGTCACCACCGGTCCAACGCGTACGAACGTCAATGATCTCAGGCTCATACTTATCGGCTGAGCCATATGACGTGATCTTGAGCCGGCAGTTAAGTGCGGCTTAACCATACCGTGGCAGTGTGGCGCAATGAGTAGGATCGATTTGTCCAGGACAGAAGCGCATCCTGGCAATCACCAAAAACCGGGCCGAAAGTTGCGTAGCGGATCACAGTGGTATGGATTTAAGTGAAGCCGACCTTCCGAGGGCAGAACGCGACGGCAAGATGATCGAAGCGCTGGCGCTGGCGCTCGATATCGCTATCACCATCTATGACCGTAACGACAGGCTGATTTCAGCCAGTTCTCAATTCAGGCGCTTTTTCGACATACCTGCCGAGTTGCTGGTTCCGGGCACGAGGCTTCGTGATCTGCTCGGGGCGGCCTATGATTCCGGTGCAAAGAGTCTTGGTTCGCCAGACGGAAGCAGTCGGATCGTTTCCCGCGATGATTTTATCGCGGAGCGTATCGCAACCCACTGGCGCGAGCGCCACGAGAGCATCGAACGGCTTCCGGACGGGCGATGGGTACGGCTATGCAAGCGCCGCATGCCGGACGGCGTTCTGATCTCGACCATATCCGATGTGTCCGAACAGCATCGCCGCGATTCCGAGCTATCCCAGACTCGCCAGCATGCAGAATTGGCCCAGCACATTCTCGACAATCTGGCCAATCCCGTCATGGTCAAGGATTCGTCACTCCGGTATATCATGGTCAACGATGCCTATTGCCGGATCCCCGGCGTCACCGCCCAGCGTGTGATCGGTCGCTACGCGGAGGATCTGGTCGGGCCTGAGCTCGCTGTAAAGTTTGAGACCATGGAACGCCGGGTTCTGGAAACGGGCATTCCCTATGAGGCGGTGGAGCAGATTGTCAGGAGCGACGGCTCCGTCATGCATACAGTCACCCGCGCCCGACGCTCTGGCACGCCGGGCAATTACTATGTGACGGTGTCCTTCGATGACATTACCGAATATATTCAGACGAATGATCGGGATACTGATGCCCGGGCACAGGCAGAACCCACTCCACAACCCGCAGACACCCAATCGGATCGGCCGGAACGCGTTTTGGTTCTCGACTCCGATCCTGCAAGGGCGGAACGCAGGGTCATCGAATTGAAGGCCGGAGGGTGCGATGCGCTTGCCATCGGGGACGCGGCGGAGGCGGTTGCCTTCCTTGGCGCTGCGGAGGCAATGCAGGCAGCCGTCAACCGGATAGAAGTTTTCGAGCCTCTGGCTGAGAAACTGTCGAAACGGGGTGACGTCAACCGCTTTCCTGTCCTGGTTCAGGCACTGAAGGAATGGAGCCGGAAAAGGGCGGGACACAACGCCCCGCAGCAAGGCTTGACCGGGCCCGAATTGCTCCCCAGTCGCTACTCGGTCCCAAAAACGGTTGAACGCGCAGCCACCAAGCCGGTGCAGCCCCATTCCCCTGTTTCAACGCAAGCGCCTGCAGTGAATGCGCCAGAGGCGCAACCGGCCTTGGCGATCGCCGACGCCACGAAATCCGAAACCGGAAGCGCGACGTCAACTCCTGCCGTTGAGCAAGGCCGTGTGCGTGTGCTCGTCGCGGAAGACAACAGCGTCAACCAGATCGTTTTCGAACAGATTCTTGAGGGGATCGGTGTCGATTACAGGATTGTCGGCAATGGTGAAGAAGCCGTGGCCGCCTGGCGCGCCTCGCCGCCCGACCTGATCCTCATGGACATCTCCATGCCCGTCATGAATGGGATTCAAGCCACCCAGGCCATCCGCGACGCCGAACGTAAAGGCGAAAGCGCACGGAAACGTATCCCGATTATCGCGGTAACGGCGCATGCCATGAGTGGCGATCGCGACCGGTGCATGCGGGCGGGGATGGATGATTATCTGTCCAAGCCGGTCAGTCCTGACAAGCTTGAGGCGATCATCAGCAAATGGATTGAGAGTGCTGCCGCCGCGGCAGCTTCTTACGGCTCAGTATAACTCCGGCAGGGCGGCGCCGGTTCTGGCTTGACAAAAGGATGAAACCAACGGGTCCCTCCATAGGACAATATTAAGATCTATCAAGCAGATTGGTGCAGAGTTTCCATGTTCCAAGACAGCTGCTTCTAATGACACCTGAAGACGAAAATCCGGACGCGCTGTCCTCAAATCCGAAAGTCGTGGCCTACACGGATCCGCTGACCGGGCTCGGCAATCGCCGCCGGCTGATGGACAAGATCCGCAAGCTGGCGTCCGAACGCGCCGACGATCCGGCACCCTTTACGATCGGCATCGTCAACATCGACGGCTTCAAGCCCATCAATGATCTCTTCGGTCACGCTTCCGGCGATGAAATCCTCTGCCAGGTTGCTCACCGTTTGCGCGCCTGCCTCCCCGACGGCGGGTTTGTCGCGCGCATCGAGAGTGATGAGTTCGCCTTTGTGCTGCCGCTCGTTTTTGAGAAGAAGGGCGCCGAGAAAATCGGCCGCATGTTCAAGGATGTCCTGTCGGCGCCTTACGACCTGGGCGACCGCAATGTGCGTCTTTCGGCATCTTTCGGCTTTGCGGTCTACCCGTTTGCAGGCGAACAGTTCGCCGAACTGCTCAAGAGCGCGGATACCGCGCTCTACCGCTCAAAGCGCCGCGGCCGTGGCCAGATCACCGTGTATTCCGAGGAGATTGCCGAGGAAATCCGGCGCGGAACCGAAATCGAGCAGGCCCTGCGTCGCGCCATTATCGCCGATGAAGTGGCCGTCCATTTCCAGCCCATTGTCGATTTGTCCGATGGCTCCATACAGGGGTTCGAGGCGCTCGCGCGCTGGACCGACCGCGAACTCGGCTTCGTGTCGCCGGCGATCTTCATACCTCTCGCCGAAGAGCGTGGTTTCATCGATTCGCTCACGGAAACCCTTCTGAAGAAGGCTGCGGAAACCGCCAAGCACTGGCCTTCGGATCTGTTCCTGTCGTTCAATCTGTCCTCCGCGCAGCTGATCGATCCGGCGACAGCCTTCAATGTGCTCGCCATCGTCAACCGGGTGGGTCTCGATCCGCGCCGATTGGAACTCGAGATCACCGAAACCGCGATGATGAGTGATCCGGAGGTTGCCGCCAAGGTGGTCAACGAACTCCACGCCATCGGCATCAAGGTCTCCCTCGATGACTTCGGAACCGGGCAATCAAGCCTTGGCCGGTTGCGCAATTTTGCGTTCAACAAGGTCAAGATTGATCGCAGCTTCATCAGCGAGATCACCCTCGACAAATCCGCCGAACACATCGTCCGCGCCATTTTGATGATGTGCGAGGGACTGAACCTGAACGTGATCGCCGAGGGCATCGAGACCGAGGAACAGGCCGATAAACTCAGCGCCTTGGGCTGCAAGTCAGGTCAGGGATGGCTCTATGGCAAGGCTGTCGAAGCGTCCAAGACCTTCGAATTGATCGAAGCCCAGCGCAATTCCCATTCCGTCAGGCCTCCGGTCCGGGTCTTCAGTCGTTAAGCTTACGTCCTTCCGCCGTCAGCCACTCAAGCACACGGCTTGTTTGCGGCGTCAGCGTTCTGCCTTTGGGCCATATGACGTGGAACGCTGCCCCGGTGGCAAGGCTGTGGCCCGTCACCTTCTGCAAAAGCCCCGAGGCGATCAGCCGTCCCGTCAGATGACGCCAGGCCAGAGCGATGCCCTGGCCTTCCATCACCGCCTGGATTACCAGAACATAATCGTTGATCGCCAGCCCGCGATTGGCTGTGGCGCCGTTCACGCCGGCGCTGAGGAACCATTGTTGCCAATCGCAGGCGACCCGGAACGGCTCTTCGAGATGTATAAGCCTGTGTTGAGTGAGATGGGCAACGCTCTCGGGCTGCCCATGCTTTTCTATATACGCAGTGCTGGTCACCGCATCGATGATTTCCGGTGCGATCAGAGCGCTTTCATAATCCGGCCAATCCTCCGGACGCCCGCCGCGAATGCCGAGTTCTATCGCCTCGGTGCGGATGTCGAGATCACGATCGGCGGTCTGGATTCTGAGGTCGATATCCGGCAGATCGTCCCGCAGCCGATGAAGACGGGGTAGCATCCAGAAGGACGCAAACGCGGTGGAGGCGGCAAGCGTAACACTGGCCGCCTTGCCCCGATTGCGGATATCCTCCGCGGATTTGCGGATATGGCTCAAGCCTAGCGTCACATCGGCATGGAACCGCCGTCCGGCTTCGGTCAGGTGAACCGCCCGGTGGGCGCGCTGGAACAGCGTCGCGCCGAGCTGGGTCTCGAGCGACCGGATCGCATAGCTGACTGCGGCCTGTGTCATGGCAAGTTCACGCGCCGCTTTCGTAAAGCTCGAGTGCCTGCCCGCCGCTTCGAAGACGATCAAGTTCCCGGCCGAAGGAAGCAGGTGGCGCAAGTTATTCATAAGCTGAGCTTATCCTAACGCTGAGAAATTTCCACCATTACGGCGCAAAAATGATGCTCTAGGCTGACACTGTTCAGGCGCTTGATCCGGGAGACACGTTATGGGTGACAGTGAATTGATGGAACCGGTGCCAGCGATCGTACGGAGGCGTGAACGTAGCGGCGGGAGAGACGGCCGTCGTGCGGTGCAGGGCGTTGGTCTTCCCCACCGCGCCGCGCCCCATATTCAGCGCAACATACCCACCCTTGATATTCTGGGTGAAGCCGACCTCGAAAAGATCGAGGCTGCCGCGGACCGGATTCTGGCCGAGATCGGTATCGAGTTTCGCGATGATCCGGTCGCGATTTCGCTCTGGAAACAGGCCGGTGCGCATGTGGACGGGGTGTTGGTCAAATTCGAGCCGGGAATGCTGCGCGAGATCCTCAAATCCGCGCCCGCCAGTTTCACTCAGCACGCCCGGAACCCCGCAAACAGCATCGAAATCGGCGGCAAGAGCGTGGTCTTCGCCCCGGCCTATGGATGTCCGTTTGTCATGGATCTGGACAAGGGCCGCCGCTACGGCACGATCGAGGACTTCCGCAATTTCGTCAAGCTGGCGCAATCGAGCCCATGGCTGCACCATTCCGGCGGCACCATCTGCGAGCCCGTCGATATTCCGGTCAACAAGCGCCATCTCGACATGGTCTATTCCCACCTGAAATATTCCGACCGCTGCTTCATGGGATCTGTCACCGCCGAAAGCCGGGCGGAGGACTCGATCGAGATGGCGCGGATCGTTTTCGGCCGTGACTTCGTTGATCAGAACTGCGTCATTCTGGGCAACGTCAATGTGAATTCGCCGCTGGTCTGGGATGGCACCATGACCCTTGCGCTCAGGGCCTATGCCCGCGCCAACCAGGCGGCGGTAGTGGTGCCGTTCATTCTGGGCGGCGCCATGGGGCCGGTGACCAATGCCGGCGCGATCGCGCAGGCCCTGGCCGAAACCATGGCCGGCTGTGCCCTGACCCAGCTTGAGCGCAAGGGCGCGCCGGTGATCTTCGGCAACTTCCTGTCGTCGATGTCGTTGCGCTCGGGTTCGCCGACCTTCGGCACTCCGGAACCGGCCATCGGGTCGATGGTGATCGGACAACTGGCGCGGCGTCTGAACCTGCCGTTGCGATGCGCCGGGAATTTCTCAAACTCCAAGCTTCCCGATGCCCAGGCCATGAACGAGGCCACCATGTCCATGCTTTCGGCGGTCCATTGCGGGGCGAATTTCATCCTGCACTCTGCCGGCTTTCTCGACGGCCTGCTGTCGATGTCCTACGAGAAGTTCGTCATGGACGCAGATTTTTGCGGTGCGCTGCATTCCTACCTCGCCGGAGTGGTCGTGGACGACAACTCGCTGGCGCTGGACGCATTCAGGGAGGTGGGTGTCGGAAAGCATTTTCTCGGTTGCGCCCATACGATGGAAAACTATCAGACGGCCTTCTGGGATTCGACGATTGCCGACAATGAGCCCTTCGAGAAATGGGACATTGCTGGGCGAACGGATGCGGCGAGCCGGGCAAACCTGCGCTGGAAGCAGATGCTCGCCGATTATCAGGCGCCGCCCATTGATGTTGCCGTCGATGAGGCGCTGATCGATTATATCGAGCGCACCAAGGCCGCCCAGGCCGATGCGTGGTATTGACAGGAAAGGGGCGTGACCGATGGCGCAAATCACTGATCCGCTGCTGCAACCCTACCAGCTCGGCCGGCTGACGCTGAAGAACCGCATCATGACCACCAGTCATGAGCCCGCTTATCCCGAAGACGGGATGCCCAAGGATCGTTACCGGGCCTATCACGTCGAGCGTGCCCGCGCCGGGATCGCCATGACCATGACGGCAGGCTCAGCGGCGGTGTCCAAGGACAGCCCACCGGTCTTCAACAATGTTCTCGCCTACAAGGACGAGGTGGTCGGCTGGATGAAGAAACTTACCGACGAGTGCCACGAGCACGGCTGCGCGGTAATGATCCAGCTCACTCATCTCGGCCGCCGTACCCACTGGAACAAGGGCGACTGGCTGCCCGCCCTCTCAACCAGCCATCAACGGGAGCCCGCGCACCGGGCGTTCCCGAAAAAGATGGAAGACTGGGACATCGCGCGCGTCATCACCGACTATGCCGACGCCGCAGAACGCATGGCCGAGGCCGGTCTCGATGGCATCGAGCTCGAATGTTACGGCCATCTGATGGACCAGTTCATGTCGCCCCTAACCAATGAGCTCGATGGTCCCTATGGAGGAAGTCTTGAAAACCGCGCCCGCTTCGCGCTCGACGTGGTCGCGGCAATCAGGGCAAGGGTCGGCGACAGGTTGCTGGTCGGCATTCGCTACACGGCCGACGAGACCGCCAGGGGCGGCATAGACGAAGAAGAAGGCGTCGCCATCGGCCACATGTTCAAGGCTACCGGTCAGGTCGATTTTCTCAACGTCATCCGTGGCCAGATCCACACCGATCCGGCGATGACCGACGTTATCCCCGTGCAGGGCATGCGCTCAGCCCCCCATCTCGATTTCGCGGGCCGCATCCGTGCTGAAGTCGGGCTGCCGACCTTCCACGCGGCCCGCATCCCGGACGTGGCCACCGCCCGTCATGCGATCTCGAGCGGCAAGCTCGACATGATCGGCATGACACGCGCCCACATGGCCGATCCGCATCTGGTCCGGAAGATCATGGAGGGCCGCGAGGATGATATCCGGCCTTGCGTCGGCGCCACCTATTGCCTCGATCGTATCTACCAGGCGGGCGATGCGCTCTGCATCCACAATCCGGCCACCGGCCGGGAACTGACCATGCCGCACACGATCCCGCCTGCCGACAGGGCCAGGCGTGTCGTCATCGTCGGGGCAGGGCCCGCAGGTCTGGAGGCGGCCCGGGTCGCGGCCGAACGCGGACACCGGGTGACGGTGTTCGAGGCGCAGCCCGCCCCCGGCGGCCAGATCCGGCTGACGGCACAGAACCAGCGCCGCAAGGAGATGATCGGCATCATTGAATGGCGCATGGCGCAATGCGCCGCCCGCGATGTCGAGTTCCGTTTCAACACCTGGGCGGAGGCCGCAGATGTCATTGCCGAAAACCCGGACGTGGTGATCATCGCCACCGGCGGCCTGCCGCACACCGAGGTGCTGGAGCAGGGCAATGACCTGGTGGTCTCGAGCTGGGACCTGATCTCCGGAGACGTGAAACCCGGCAAGCAGGTTCTGGTCTATGACGACGCCGGCGACCATGCCGGGCTGCAGGCGGCCGAAGTGGCAGCTCATGCCGGGGCCTCGGTCGAGATCATGACACCGGACCGCAGCTTCGCGCCGGACGTGATGGCGATGAACCTGGTGCCCTACATGCGGTCGCTGCAGGACAAGGACGTCACCTTCACGGTGACCTACCGGCTGACCGCTGTCGAGCGCGACGGCAACCGGCTAAAGGCTGTGATCGGCAGCGACTACATGCCGCTCGCCAAGACCCGCCATTTCGACCAGATCGTCATCAACCACGGGACATCGCCGCTGGATGATCTCTATTTCGAGCTCAGGCCGCACTCGTCAAATCTCGGTCAGGTCGATTATGACGCGTTCATTGCTGGCACGCCGCAGATGCTGAACGGCGGACCCACCGATGGCGCCGGTTTCCAGCTCTTCCGCATCGGCGATGCGGTCGCCGCGCGAAACACCCATGCCGCGATCTATGATGCGCTGAGGCTGGTCAAGGAGATCTGATACCCGAGGCAAGCCGTGCCAAGCCGGCCGGGAGCCTATAGCAGGTAGTCGGGCTCGAACCGGCCCTTGACCGGGTGGTTGAGAATGAAGGTGTTGCCGGCTTCGGGATTGCGCTCAAGTTGCTCCTGGCTCATTCCCTCCTTTGCGGAGGTCACCAGCAGCCGGCCGGCATCGGCACCCACGAAAGCAGGGCACGTACTCTTGCTCGCCGGCACTTCCAGCGACAACAGATGCTCTCCGTTGGGTGAATAGGCGTCGACGCATCCCGCGCCCCAGCGGGCGCTCCAGATCACGCCGTCGGTGTCGCACACTGCTCCGTCAATTCCACCTTCGCCGCCGCTATGATCGACAAGCACCTCGGGTTCGCCGGTCGGAAGGCCCGTCGCGGGATCGACCGCCACCTGCATCAGCTTGTTCACCGCGGTATCCGTGAAATAGGCAATAGCGCCGTCCGGCGAGAAACAGATCGCGTTGGGAATCGAAATGCCGGGATAGAGCTTCGTGACGGTGCCGCGCGCGACATGGTAGATCGTGCCGGCTCCGTTTTCCGCGTTCTTGCCCATGGTCCCGAACCACAGCGCACCGCTCTGGTGCACACGTCCGTCATTCGAGCGCGTGCCGGCGTCGTCGGCTTCGATCGGTGTGACCAGTTCCATGGCGCCGGTTCCGGTCTGGCGCAGGTAAAGCCCAGCCTCGGTCGCCACGATCTGCCGGTCCGCATCGATCCGCGCCAGAACGCTGCCCATGGCCGGAAGCGGGTGCTGCCGGATTGCCCCGGTCACAAGCACATGTTCGAACAATATCTTGCCCAGGATATCGAACCACCATGCGGTGCCTGTATGCGGGTCGAATGTCGGTCCTTCGCCCAGCATGCAGGCCGGAGCCTCGACGGTTGTTCCGGAGAAGGGGATTGTGTTTCCTGCCATCAGGAGATCTCCAATGCGTCATAGGCGGCAACCGCCTCGCGGCCCCTCCGGGCGACTTCCTCGGCGGCCATGCCTTTCTTGTAAAGGCTCGATCCGAGCCCGAATGTGCGGATGCCGACCTTGGCGTAGGCCGCGAAATCCGTATTTCCAACGCCGCCCACCGCGCCGATCGGCACGTCCGGTGGCAGCACGGCGGAAATCGCAGTGATGCCCGATGGCCCCAAAACGCTCGCGGGGAAAAACTTGAGCGCCGAGGCGCCCGCAGCGCAGGCGGCAAGCGCCTCGGTGGGGGAGAACACCCCAGGCATCGTAACCATGCCGTGCGATGCCGCGCGCCCGATCACCGCTGCGTCGACATTGGGGCTGACCATGAGCCGGCCGCCGGCATCATCGAGTCGGTCGACGTCTTCGACAGTCAGGACGGTGCCGGCTCCGATAAGTACGTCTGCCGGTGCGCGCTTCGCCGCCATCTCAATGGAGCGGAACGGTTCGGGAGAGTTGAGCGGGATCTCGATGGCGGTCAGGCCTGCTTCGATCAGGCCGTCAATGATCTCTTCCGTCTCGTCGGGCCTGATCCCGCGAAGGATCGCCACCAGAGCACGTTTCATCGAAGGAAAGGGAATTCGTGTCATGTCGGTTTCCGGTTCTTGGACTTGGCGCAATAGCTCCGCCAGGCTTCGTTCAGGCCTCTTTGAACGGCTACGTCTGCATCAATGTCATGCACCTTGGCCCCACATTCTGTAAGCGCCACATGGTATAGCCGCTCCAGCGCGCCGCTGGCCACAAGGACAATCGTTTCCCCGCCGCGAACGCCTGCGCCCGACAATTCGGAGCCGATCAGAAGACCGGACAGACGGGCACGGTTTTCATCGTCCGACCAGTTGTGAAGCAACTGACCGGCACGCAGCGAGAACAGATGGTGCGTCGTCATTTCCGGACGGGTCCAGCCGTCGCGCACACCACTGGCAAATGCGGGATTGCGCGGATCCACCGCACCGCCGCCGCCCGTGGAGTGGGCCAGGATCGTCTTGCCGCTGATGCAGGCGAAAAGTTCTCCGGTCATGAACGTCTCGAAGCCCGAGACCACCGAGCCGCGCATCGAGACCCATTTCGAATGGGTGCCGGGCATGCAGTAGCGCGCGCCTTCTGTCCGGTCGAGGGAAGCGCCAAGCAATTGCGTTTCCTCGCCGCGCATCACGTCCGGCTCGTCCGGCGAACGCATGGCGAGCCCTGGAAGAATGATGATCTCGCGTGAGGTGCCGGGCACGCGGGTGGCGCTTTCGCCGATTGCGCCGACATCGGCCGGCGTGTCGAGATAGCCGGCCTCGACCCAGCCCTGCCGCGAACCGGCCATGCCGCAAATCACAACGGGGACATCATCCGGAACGGCCAGGGATGCCAGGTGGCTTTCGAGAACGGTTTCGAACCCCCGGTCGGCAACGTCGGTCATGCCTTCCTGGCTGCGCTGCTCGGCAAGCACGGTTCCGTCGGCGGACAACAGCCATAGCCTGAAGCTTGAGGTCCCCCAGTCGACCGCGACGAGGTGCGGAGTGGTGCTCACATCATGCCTCCATCGGCAATCAGGACCTGCGCCGTGATCATGGAACTGGCGGCGGAGGCGAGGAAAAGGCAGGGGCCGACCATGTCTTCCGGCTCGATCGCACGCTTGAGGCATTGCCGGTCCATCATCGCCGCAAGCCCTTCGTCTGACACCCAAAGCCGTTTCTGCCGCTCGGTCATCACCCAGCCCGGAGCAATGGCGTTGACGCGAATTCCGTCCGGTCCGAGCCGGCCGGCAAGCCCCTTGGTCAGACCGACGATACCGGCTTTCGCCGCTGTGTAGGAGGGCATGGTTCCAATGTTGAGCATGTAGGATGTCGATGTAAAATTGACGATTGCCCCGCTGCCCGCAGCGATCATGCCGGGCGCAACCGCCTTGGCGGCAAAGGCCACGGGCCTGAGATTGACAGCCTGATTGGCGTCCCAGTACTCGCCATCCATGTCCAGCAATTCGTGCCGGTCATCGAGCGCGGCATTGTTGACGAGAACCCGCACCGGTCCATGGGCGTTTTCGGCCCGCGACACCGCTTCGCCGATGGCGTCGAGATCCTTGAGATCTGCCTCAATGAACAAGGGCGTGAACTTGCCGGCACCAGCCAGCCGTTCGGCAAGCGCGCGGCTCGGATCCCCGGCAATGTCGATAAAGGCCACCCTGGCCCCCTGGCGTACGAACCCTTCGGTCAGCGCCGCGCCGATCCCGGTGCCGCCGCCGGTGATCAGGACGGATGCCCCGTCGAGATCCGGATAGACCGGGTATGCGGATGCTTCACTCATATTGACTCCCCTGAGCGTGTGGTCTTGCTTTCCGTCCCGGCTGTCAAGGGCAAGGACGGCGCGATGAAAAGCGTGTTCTCTTGTTTGGGCGTCCGGACAGGTCTGCCCCGGGGCAATCGGCAGGCTCGACCCCTCTCATGCTTCGGGAAAACGGTAATCCTTGAGTTGCTCGCGCAAGGCGGTCTTCTGGATCTTGCCTGTGGCCGTATGCGGTATCTCGTCAACAAAGACCACATCATCCGGCATCCACCATTTGGCTATCTTGCCCTCAAGGAAGCTGCTGATATCGTCCTTGTCCGGCGAGCGCCCCTCCTTGAGAACGACCACCAGCAGGGGCCGTTCATCCCATTTCGGATGGGCCACGCCTATGACGGCGGCTTCCGCGACATCGCGATGGCCAACCGCAAGGTTTTCGATTTCGATCGAGGAGATCCATTCGCCGCCCGACTTGATGACGTCCTTGGCCCGGTCGGTGATCTGCATGTAGCCATGCGGATCGATATGGGCGACATCGCCGGTATCGAACCAACCTTCGCCATCGAACTGTTCCGCGCCGCGGCCCTTGTAGTAGGAAGCCGAGACGGCGGGGCCGCGCACCTTCAGTCGGCCGAATGTCTTTCCGTCCCAGGGCAGTTCCGTGTTCTCGTCGTCGGTGATCTTCATCTCGACGGTAAAAGGCGGATGCCCCTGCTTGGCCTGAAGGTCGAGCTTTTCCTCGCCTTCAAGATGCGCATATTCCGGCTTAATAGAGCACAGGGTGCCAAGCGGACTCATCTCCGTCATTCCCCAGGCATGCACCACGTCGACGCCGTAATTGTCCTGGAAGGCCTGGGTGATCGCCCTCGGGCAGGCCGAGCCGCCGATCACCACACGATCGAGATCGGGAAGCGATCCGCCCTCTTTTTCCATCCGCTGGAGCAGCATCAGCCAGACCGTCGGAACCGCGGCGGTGATCGACACCTTCTCCTGGGTCAGCATCTGGTAGATCGATTCACCATCCATGCCCGCGCCGGGCATGACCATTGCGCAGCCCGACATCGGGCCGGAGAAGGCGGTCGACCAGCCATTGGCGTGAAACAGTGGCACGACCGGCATCAGGCGGTCTTTCGACGCGAGATTGAGCATGTCCGGCTGAAGCGCGGCGAGGGCGTGGAGAACATTGGATCGGTGGGAATAGACCACGCCCTTCGGGTCGCCGGTGGTCCCGGACGTATAGCACATTCCGGCTGCCGTGCGCTCATCGAAATCCGCCCAGCGGAAGTCGCCGTCGGCCTCGGCGATGTAGCTCTCATAGGAAACTGCGTTTGGCAATGAGGTTTCCGGCATGTGTGCGTCATCGGTCAGGATGATGACGCGCTCGAGGCTCGGAACCTTCGGGGCAATCATCTCGACCAGCTTGACGAAGGTCAGGTCGACGAAGAGGATCCTGTCCTCGGCGTCGTTCATGATCCAGGCGATTTGCTCGTGAAACAGCCGCGGATTGAGCGTGTGGTAGACCGCGCCGACGCCGAGGATGCCGTACCAACTCTCCAGATGCCGCCAGGTGTTCCAGGCCATGGTCGCCACCCTGTCGCCGAGGCCAACGCCGTCACGCGCAAGACGCTGAGACAGTTTGAGCGACCGCAATCGAATGTCGGCGTAATTGGTCCTGTGGATCGGGCCTTCCACTGAACGCGAAACCACTTCGCGCGCACCATGATAGGTCGCGGCATGATCGATTACCTTGTGGCACAGCAACGGCCAGTCCTGCATCAATCCAAGCATGAATTCCCCTCCCAAAGGCATTTTTGCGCAGCGGGCTTGTCGCCCACGGTTGCCGCTCAAACCATATCACGATTTTTTTTCAGGCAACCGGTTTTGCACCTTCCTGCGCAGGAGCGGATTTTGCATACGATCGGCGATCAGTATAGCCTTGCAACGGGAATCATATGGCGACAACCATGGCGCGATTTCAGCTGCGTACCGGCATTCATTTGCCCAATCGTCGCGGAACATATTTTTTAGGGGTTATGGATGAAGTTTTTATCCGCTAAAGGGCATTTTGAGCCCTTGAGAAATCAAGCCAGTGCAAAGTCGATGACCCGCGCCATGAAGATCACGTGGTGGTCATGTGAAAACCGTTCAGGTGAGAAATGAACCCCCGCCGTTCAGATGACGAATCCCTGGATTCCATTCGTCTCAGGCTCGACAAATGTGCCACCCAATTCGATCTTTTCCGCCTTCTGAGGGAGATCACCCAGCTTTACGGGTTCGACAGTTTCTTCGTGGCCGGACCTGGCGAAGACGGCGTCCGGACGCTGACGGACATGATCATCATCAGTTCTGCGCAGTCCAACCTCATCCAACGCTATGATGAAATCGGTCTGTTCGAGAAGAGCCCCCTGAGGCATGCCCTGAACGGAATCGGCGTGCCCTTTCACTGCAGGCTCGATGGTGATTTCAAGGACTGTACGCCGGAGCAACTTCAGGCATTGAAAGCGTTCCGGGAGGAGTTCAACCTCGACAGCTGTTTTGTGACACCGGTGTATCATCGCGATTTCGGACCGGGCACGGTCTGTTTTCTGGGCAAACGGGAGCCAATGGGCTTCGCCGACACCGCGGATCTGGCGCTGGTCTCACAATATGCCCATAAAAAGTTGAGGTCGGTTTCTGCCCAGCCGGTGATGGTCGATTCTCCGCTGACCGAGCGCGAGCGCGAGTGCCTGGTCTGGACTTCGAGCGGCAAGACCTCGGTCGAGATTGCCCGGATTCTCAGCCTGTCGGAGCACACGGTCAACCATTACCTGAACAATGCGGCGCGCAAGCTCAATGCGGTCAACCGCACGCAGGCGGTCGCTTTCGCGATCCGTCACGGTTTTATCGACTGAAGCTGGGGGTCAGACGGCAACCGGAGATGCCGCCCGCTTTCTCCGCTTTCTCTATTGCAGAACCGGATACCAGTAGCGCGCATCGGCCTCTCCCCGGATGATGCGCACATGCTGGTTGGCGAAAACCCTGTAGGGGTGGCTCCATTCGCCATCCGGCCACTGCACACGGATCGTTGCCCGTTCGGAAACCCCGAGCCCTACATGTGAAAAGCCCGTCTGGCCCGACGCATGTCCTCCGCCGACCTGAAGCCTGCGTGTCTGCGTCCGCGTCCCGGTTCGCACCGAAATCACAGCGCCGACGGCGTGGGGATTGATCTTGCCGTTATCGAGTTCGATCTTGATCCAGTTTCCGAGCTGCCTGTGCCCCCACTCCGTGGCAGCGCCCAGGTTCCGGAACAGGCTTGCCCGGTGCTCGCGGTTGATCACCAGCAGGTCCAGCATGCCGTCCATGTTGAAATCCTCCACCACCGCGCCGCGGCCGCGGGTATCAAGAGCGATTCCTGCCGTATTGCCGTGCTCGTGGAAGGTTCCGTCAAAGCCGCCGAGCAGCAGGTTGTCGGGGTCGTAGCCGGCAAAATCCGGCATCGCCTGCACATTGCCCTTTGCGATGAAAAGGTCTGTCAAAGTATCGTTGTTGATGTCCGCAAACTGGCTGTGCCACCCGGTCGAAGGCTTGTGGTCACCACCGATGTACGGGCGGTGCGCCGTAGCGCCTTTCTCGAATGCGATGTCCCGGTAGACAGGCCTGTTTTCATCGGCCTCGTCATCGAGCTTCTGCAGCTTGGTATCGCCCATCGATGTGAGCGCATACTCCGGCAGCCCGTCGGCGTCGAAATCGGTTTCGGCAATGCCCATGCCCCAGATCGTCAGGCGTTGCCAGCCCTGGGACGACGAGTAAAGCCGGGGTGCCCGGCCGTCGCGCAAATCCCAGAGTTGTTCCTGTCCGCCACGATAGTACTGGCGGTCATTGGTGACCCGGAGGTCTGCCGTCCCGGACCTGTTCCAGTCGGTGAACAACATGGACAAGGCACAGTGACCCGGCTCGAGCGCGCGCGCCTGGCTGTAGTCGGGCGTCTCGGCGTCGAGTGGCCTCAGCAGAGTGTTGGGTTCGCAGGTGCCGAACGGCGTCCCGGGAGCCGACCGGTCGACATAATTGCCGATGGCAATGGTCGGGAACCGGTTTTCGCCTTCCCACGTCGCCGACATGGCCGTAGACCAGGCCCGGCCGCCATCAAACCCGAAGGCGCGGTTGGCTTTCTCGAAGGTGCAGTCGGGCCCGCCCTTGAGCACGATGTTGCGGCCCAGGCGCAGCAAGACAACATCCATCTGCCGGTCATTGTCGATGTCCAGCGGATAGGCGCCGAGCACCTTGTGCAGGTCCTCTTCAGCCAACCCGAGGTCCTTCGGAAGGAAAGACAGCGCACCGCCGGTCGGGCTGTGATTGACAAGAAGCTCAATCGGCGAGGTGCCGCCGGCAAGCAGCAGGTCCGGCAGGCGGTCGCCATTGCAGTCGAAACTTGCTGCTCCCCCGCCGACGAAGAATTCCCATGGGCCGGTGTAGCTGTGATCGATACCGGCAGCGATTGCCTCTTCCTTCAGAATGGGCACATCGCTGCCGGTATCTGCATCGGCAAAGGCAGGACCGGACATCAGGAGGCCGGAGAGGGCGAAGGCTAAAGTCGATCGAACAATCTTCATGGCTCTATCACCAGGGTCTTGAGAAACGCGATGAGTGAAAGCTTGTCGGCTTCCGCGCTCTCCGCATAGGCATCGCGCGCCTTTCGTCCATCGCCGCCATGCGCCAGTATGATTTCGTCGAGTGTGGTGAAATCATTGCGATGGCCATAGGGCGCGGTCGAACCGACACCCCAGAGTTCGGAAGTGTGGAAGATGTTGCGGTCGACGAAGCGCTGGGAAAGCAGCTCATTGCCAAGCGCATCTATTTGTCTGTCGGTCATGGTGTGGCGTTTCAGGTCGCCGTAAAGAGGCACGAGAACGCGGCCCTTATCGTCCCGGGGCAGGTCTTTCGCCCAATTCAGCAGTTCGAGGTCGTAGACGGCCGGCGTTTCGACCTGTCCGGCATTCAGGGTCCCCGCGGAATCGAATGCACCAGGGTCGGAAAAGCTGAGGCTCTCAAGCGGAAGGTGAGGGCGGTGGCAATCCGCGCAGCCCAGAGTTCCGAACATCTCCTCGCCACGTGCTGCCGCCTCAGACCATCCCTCAACCAACGGAACGACCTGTGTCGGCGCGGGCAGGGTGGCCTGCCATGCGACCAGGGCCGAGACGTCGGCAGCGTTCACTTCGCGTGACATGCCGTCGCCGTCAAAGTCGTCGGTTCCTGTCCAGCGTGCGCCAAATCTCTCGTCGGGCTGCATGCCGTGGTGGTGGTTGAGCGCATTTACGGTGAACTGCCGCAGCGATGTCATCACGCCCTTCTGACTGAAGGGTCGGATGACCAGGTCGGTATCGACACCGTCGAGTTCATCAAGCCGCACGGAGCCGTCCGCTTCGGCGGTGATGAAGCCGAATTCGACGCCCTTCGTGACGAGTGCGCGCCGCACCGGCTCACCGGATGACCGTGCTGCGGCCAGCGCCCCGTTCCGGATCTGTTGCAGCTCGAGGCTCATTTCCCTCGCCAGAAGTTCGATCAGCCCGGAACCGAAGAGGTGGTTGGAGCCGCGCTCGTTTGAGAACTGCGGATCGAGTGAATCGAAATCCGCACTCTCGAATCCCTCTGAGACGAAGACATTTGTGACGAAATCGCCCGCGCCGCCCATCAGCGGCATGTTGTGGCACGCAGCGCAGGAGCCGCCATCGGGTCCGGCGGTCCTTAGAAAAGGTTGCTCGCGCGGGTGCTTTCGCCGTGTCGGGTCGATGGCCTGCGTCGCTTCCGGTCGTCCGGCGCCGTCGAGTTTTGTGAAGCTGGCCGCAAACAGCGCCTCGCCGACGGCAATGAGATGAAGCAACTCGTCCTTTTCCAACACGCCTTCCGGCATCCGCCCCAGCGAACCAAGTTCCGTGGTCCGCTCCGCCCATGGCACATCCGGCGGCATGGCGGCGGCGAGTTGTTCTTCGGCGAAACCTGGTCCTGAGGCCAGCATCAGAAGCCCGGCCGCTCCCGACGCCAGCAGCAAGCGCCCGCTGTAAAACCCTCTTTTCATGTTTCTCCTCCTCGCCCTTGGGTTCCGGGCTTTTCAGTCCTGGCTCCGGCGGCTCTGGGCGCGATTGCCTCGCGGTCGATTGCCGCCATGGTGTGGTTGAGATGCCCCTCAAACACCAGCCGCTCCTCATCCAGTGACAATGAAATCTCCGGCGGCCCTTCGATCCGGACTCCGAGCGATGCGGAAAGGCCTTCATCGATGCCGGGTCTCATCAGATCGAAAAACGGTACGCCCGGTCCGGTGAAGACGACCGGCATTTTCCCGTGAAGACTGATCAGGCGGGCCAGGCCGTTGCCGATGGCGGTACCTGCGTCGCGGAACGCGGCACTTGAAAGCCGGTCGCCCTTTCGCGCAGCGCCGGCGATCTTGGCGATCTCCATGAACGGGACAAAATTCGCCGGGATCGTGTTCAACGGGACTCTGAAAGCCGCCCTCAGGATGGCATAGGAGCCCGCATAGGCCTCGATGCATCCGTAGGATCCGCAGCGGCACAGCGCGCCGCCATGGCTGTGAATCATGTGACCGAAGCCCGGCGCCCGGGCACGCGGAGATTCGTATCCGTCCGCATGCACCACGCCCAGGCCGATCGAATGGCCCAGCGACAAGGCCGCAAGCCGCGGAATAGGTCTGCCTTCGGTCTGGCTGAGCGAGGAATGCAAAGCGCTTGCGACAAGCAGGCTTTCGTGGTTGAGGCTCACCTGGGCGTCCCAGTCCGGCGCCAGGGTCTTGCGCATGTCGATTTGTTGACCGCCCAGAACAGATGACCACAGAAGCGTCGTGTTGTCGTCCGCCACCACGCCCTTTGAAGAGATCGAGATCGCTTTCAAATCCTCGCGTGACACTCTGGATTTGCTCGCAAGCCGGAAGAGCGCCGAGCGTATTCCCGCGGCAAAGTCCTCGATCTTCTGGCCGGCATTGTCGCGCTTTTCCTCGATGCGGTGGATCAGCGTTCCCGAATAGTCGACCATGGAGTACTGCAACATGTCGGAGGAAATCCGCACGAAGGCCGCATAGGCAGCCGATCGCCGCTGCTTGAAAAGGATGCGCGGCCGACCGCGCCCACCGGCCGGAGGCGCCTCTGTACGCTCGATGACCTTTTCATCGACCAGTTCATGCGTGATTGCCGTCACGGTCGCCGAGGCAAGTCCTGTCTCCACGGCGAGCTCGGTGTGGGACTGACCGTTTTTCCGGCGCAACGCACCCAGCACAAGCGCGCGATTTTGCCGGCGTATGAGCTCGGTGCTCGATTTTGTCAGCATAATAAACGCGGCCGCTTCATGTGCAGATGTCTGCCGGTGTATCGCCCGTATGTGTCCGGGCCCAACCGGGCGGCTCCTCTCTTTGCATTCGCACACCTCCCCCTGTTTTTGCAGGAGTTTCCGTGTGCGCGTTTCCATCCCTTTTGCGGGCTTCGTACGATCCTCGTCCAAGTCACATACTATGCGCCGCAATCCTGTCTGTCTCGTGCCGAAATCGGTTTTCCCGTTCTTGCGCGTCCATCCGTCCCTGGCCGCACTCGCCCGGAAACACCCCGGCCGCCGGGGCGTGTTGACAGCGTGCAGGAAGCCTGACATTAATTTTCTCGACTGTCGAGAAAAAGCTTGCTGATGGTTTTCGCAGGCTGTGCAGTTGAACATTGGCCGGATCGGAGGAGTCCGACCGGCAGACAATTTCCTTGGGAGGACTACATGAAATCCATCATCCATCTTCTGGCCGGATCGGCCATTGCACTCACCATGTCCACGGCTGCCTTTGCGGCCGACAAGGTGATCGGTGTCTCCTGGTCGAACTTTCAGGAAGAGCGCTGGAAAACCGACGAGGCAGCAATGAAGGCCGCCATCGAGGCCGCCGGCGATACCTATGTTTCAACCGACGCGCAGTCGTCTGCAGCCAAGCAGCTTTCGGACGTCGAAAGCCTGATGGCGCAGGGCGTTGATGCGCTGATCGTGCTGGCGCAAGACACCCAGGCCATCATCCCGGCCGTTCAGGCCGCCGCCGACGAAAACATCCCGGTGATTGCCTATGACCGCCTGATCGAGGACGAGCGCGCCTTCTACCTGACCTTCGACAATGTCGAGGTCGGACGCATGCAGGCACGTGCGGTTCTCGCTGCCGCGCCAAAGGGCAGTTACGTCATGATCAAGGGCTCGCCGACCGATCCGAACGCCGACTTCCTTCGCGGCGGTCAGCAGGAAGTCTTGCAGTCGGCCATCGATGCCGGCGACATCGAGATCGTCGCCGAGGCCTATACCGATGGATGGCTTCCGGCCAACGCCCAGCGCAACATGGAACAGATCCTGACAGCGCAGGACAACAAGGTCGACGCTGTCGTGGCTTCCAATGACGGTACCGCCGGCGGCGCCGTCGCGGCTCTCACCGCACAGGGCATGGCTGGCATTCCCGTATCGGGTCAGGACGGCGATCATGCTGCACTGAACCGGGTTGCCAAGGGCACGCAGACCGTGAGCGTCTGGAAGGACGCCCGCGCACTCGGCTCTGCCGCAGGTGAAATCGCGGCGAAACTGGCCGACGGCACCGCAATGAGTGATATCGACGGTACTGTCGAGTGGACCTCGCCGTCAGGCACGACCATGACCGCGATGTTCCTGGCCCCGGTTCCGATCACCCAGGACAATCTCGCCACGGTCGTTGACGCGGGCTGGATCAGCCAGGAAGACCTGTGTCAGGGTGTCTCTGACGGCCCGGCTCCCTGTAACTAAGACTTCTCCTTTGTTACGACCATGAATAGTGTCTCCACCTTTCGGTGGGGGCACATCTCTATATTTTTATCCGGAAGACGGTCATGACCGATACGCCAACCGCCACCAGCGCCCCGCCGAAGCAACGTAACTTTTTTGCAGCACTCGAAATCGACACCCGTCTGCTGGGCATGATCGGCGCCTTCGTGTTGATCTGCCTGGTTTTCAATTTCCTCACCGATGGGCGTTTTATGACGCCGCGCAACCTGTTCAACCTGACAATCCAGACAGCGTCTGTGGCGATCATGGCGACCGGTATGGTGTTCGTTATCGTCACCCGCAATATCGATCTGTCGGTGGGTTCGCTGCTTGCGACATGCTCGGCGATGATGGCGATGACCCAGACATGGTTCATTCCGGACTTGCTTGGCTTCGGCCTCAATCATCCGATTACCATGCCGGTAGCCATCGTCGTCGGCATGATGGCCGGCATTGTCATCGGCGGTTTCCAGGGCTGGCTCATAGGTTATCTCGCCATCCCGGCCTTCATCGTCACGCTTGGCGGCTTCCTCGTCTGGCGCAACGTTGCCTGGCACTTGACCAAGGGCCAGACAATCGGCCCTCTGGACCAGAATTTCCAGCTCTTCGGCGGCATCAACGGAACGCTTGGCGAAACATGGAGCTGGGTCTTCGCGGCGGTCGCAATCCTCGGCTCCATCTACGTGCTGTACCAGACACGGCGGACCAAGGTGGCTCATGAGTTCCCGGTCAAGCCGGTTTGGGCCGAGATCCTGATGGGTGCAATCATCGCAGCCACGATCATTGGGTTTGTGGCTGTGCTGAACGCCTACCAGATTCCGACCGCGCGGCTTGAGCGCATCTATGAAGCCCGCGGTCAGATCCTGCCGGAAGGCACGGTGGCGGGATACGGTATACCGATATCGGTGCTGGTGCTGATTTTGATCGTTATTGTCATGACCATCATTGCCCGGCGCACCAGGTTGGGGCGCTATATCTTCGCAACCGGCGGAAACCCGGAAGCGGCAGAGCTGGCGGGTATCAATACCCGTCTGCTGACAGTGAAGGTTTTTGCCATCATGGGCGTGCTGTGCGCAATTTCGGCGGTTGTCGCCTCGTCGCGCCTGACGTTCCATTCCAACGATATCGGTACACTCGACGAGTTGAGGGTGATCGCGGCGGCCGTGATCGGCGGCACGGCGCTCGCCGGCGGCATCGGCACGATATACGGCGCCGTTCTCGGTGCGCTGATCATGCAGAGCCTGCAGTCGGGCATGGCCATGGTGGGTGTTGATGCTCCGTACCAGAACATGGTTGTCGGTTCGGTGCTTGTTCTCGCCGTCTTCATTGATATCCTTTACCGCCGCCGGACGGGAGACAAATCATGACTACACCACTTGTTGAAATGCGCGACATGGTGAAGTCGTTCGGCGGCATCAGGGCTGTCGACCATGTCTCCATCGATCTCTATCCGGGCGAAGTTGTCGGCGTTCTCGGCCATAACGGTGCGGGCAAGTCGGTGCTGATGAAGATGCTGTCGGGCGCCTTGCAGCGCGACAGCGGCGAGATCTACATCAATGGCGAGAAGGCTGCGATCAACAATCCGCGTGACGCGCGCGACTATCAGATCGAAACCATCTACCAGTATCTCGCGCTCGCCGACAATCTTGATGCTGCATCCAATCTTTTCCTCGGGCGTGAGCTCATGGGTGGGGCGGGTTTTCTGGACGACGCCTTGATGGAGGCCGAGACGCGCAAGATCCTGGCGCGTCTCAATCCGAACTTCCGGCGCTTTCATACGCCGGTGGCAGGACTGTCGGGCGGTCAGCGCCAATCGGTTGCTATCGCCCGCGCGGTCTATTTCAACGCCAAGATCCTGATCATGGACGAGCCGACCGCGGCACTCGGCGTTCAGGAAACCCGGATGGTGGCCGAACTGATCGAGCAGCTGAAATCGGAAGGTATCGGCATCTTGCTCATCGACCACGACATCCATCAGGTGAAGATGTTGTGCGACCGTGCCAACGTCATGAAGAACGGCCAGCTTGTCGGCACGGTCAAGGTCGACGAGGTGACCGAGGACGACATGCTTGGCATGATCATCGCGGGCAAGTGCCCGGCCAATGCCGTGCCGGGTCCCGGCGCGCTTCAGATGGCCTGACGCGGCCACGGGAACCGGGACGGCGTTCCGGTTCCCGCTCGTGTTTCATGGTGGTGCCTGAACACGCTTTTTTACAGGCTTCACATTTGTTTTACCGGAAGATCAAAAAATCTGCGGGCCGCCTATTGCATCGCAGCATTTCGTGCCCCATATCGCAATCAACGCCACGCCGGACACCTCCTCCTCCTCCCAATGTCCGGCTTGGCAGTCGTCGAAACGGTATCACCGGGATCCTCCTCCCAAGCACCGGTGAGAGGTTTCGACAGAGTACAAGCGCCTGTCGGGTCTGACCCGGCAGGCGTTTTGTTTTTTGAACGGGAGATAACGCTCGCGACCCGGGGTGAGGGACGGATGCCTTATTCGGCGGGGGCGAACATCGCCTTGTGGGACTGCGCGGTGGAATGGATATGGTCGGCCACGATACGCACCCTGGCCAGATCGCGCGCAGATTCATGATAGACCATGTAATATGACCGCTCGATACGGTGCTCGGGGAGCACGCGCACGAGGTTCGGGTCCAGTCCGGCGATGTAGTCATGCAGCACGGCTACGCCAGCGCCGGAGCGCACCGCCTCGGTCTGCCCGGTGGCGCTGGATATCTCGAACCGCGCAGTCCAGTTGCGGAGGACCTCCCGGGTGAAGTGAAGTGACGGCGAAAAGATCAGATCCTCGACATAGCTGATCAGCCGGTGCTGTTTGAGATCTTCGGCGTTGCGGGGCGTTCCATACGCGTCGAGATAGCTGCGCGATGCATAAAGCGAAAGCGTGTAGTCTACGAGCTTGCGCGCCACCAGTCGGCCCTCCGCCGGCCGCTCCACGGTGATCGCGATATCCGCCTCGCGTTGAGGCAGCGAGAAACTCCGCGGCACCGGAACGAGTTGCAGACGCAGGTCTGGGTGCTGTGCCGTCAGGGAGCCCAGCCGCGGCGCCAGAAACGAGACGCCGAAACCGTCCGGCGCGCCGATCCGGACCGTCCCCGATATGGTGCTGTCGGTGCGTCCGAGACTGGACTGGGCAGAAAGCCACTCGGCTTCCATCCGCTCGGCATGGGCGAGGAAGGCCTCGCCTTCGCCGGTAAGGCCGCAGCCATTGGTGCGCCGGACGAGCAATTGTGTGTCGAGCGCCGCTTCGAGCGACGTGATCCGTCTTGCCGCCGTCGCATGGTTGATGCCCAGGCGCCGGGCCGCGGCAAGTATCTGTCCGGCCCTCGCGACAGCGAGGAAGACCCGTATGTCGTCCCAGTTCATGACATCTCCGCTGCGCAGGCCGAACAGGGCAGCGGCCTCCGCAGCTTCTTGAGGGATCGTTTGGGGACGGTCAAGGCCGCAGTGGGAGTGCGTTCGCGCCGGCTATGCGGCGCCTTCGGCCTGATCGCCGAAACTGATAGCATCAAGGCGTCTTTGCAACGTCATGCGATCGATGCTTTGGAGCGGCAGGCTTGTGAAAGCCGAAATCCTTGCATTGAGCATGCGATAGGCTTCGGCGAATGCAAGCCTTTTCTCGGCTTCAGTTCCTGTCGCCGCCACCGGATCAGGAACACCCCAATGCGCGGACATCGGCTGTCCGGGCCAGACCGGACAGGCTTCGTTCGCTGCACTGTCACAGACGGTAAAGACGAAATCGAGCGCCGGCGCGTCCGGTTCGGCGAACTCGCTCCAGTCCTTTGAGCGGGCGAAGCCGGTTTCGTAGTTCAACTGCCTGAGCAGATCGAGCGTATAGGGGTGGACTTCACCCTTCGGCTGCGAGCCCGCGGAAAACGCCCGGAACTTGCCCGAACCGATGCGGTTCATGATCGCTTCGGCGAGCACGGAGCGGGCCGAGTTCCCGGTGCAAAGGAACAGCACATTGTAGATCTTGTCCGTCATTGAAGCACTCTCCCGGCTCTGGGCCGCCTGCGGCGGGCTACCCGTTAAATCAATATATCAAGAATACATGATAACAAGAAGCAGGCAAGTGTTCAGGTGTCTCTTGGTGCTTGAACTCGAAGATCGTGCTCGGCAACAGGGGCGAAGAGTGAAGGGCCATGGAGAGGGCAGGGGCAGGCTTCAGCCTTGGCAGGATAGGCAGTGATCTGTCGTTGCCAACAAAACAGAACCGCCGCGCATCATGGTCGGTGCGCGGCGGTTTCGGAAGGTTATTCAGACAACATCCATGACTGGCTCATGAAAATCTGTCGGTGCGGCAGGTGTCAGGCTCCTGGCAGCTCACTGGAATCGATGCGTTCGAGACACTGATCCGGTATTTTTGGCCAATAGGCATCCTGGCAGCTTTCCACTTCAATCGTGCCGGACATCACTCGGCGTATACTTGCCTTGGACCGGACAGGTTTCTGATTCTCTACAGTTTCAGTGCCCGGTGTCAAAATACGAGATTCACTCTCTGAAGTTCTTATGCTCAGCCTGGAAGTACGAAACTCACTCGTTGAAGTCATTCCGGTCTCGCTTTGCGCTGAAATATTTTTGAAATCAGCGGCGGCCAAAGAAGCGGCGCCGAGAACGAGCATGGAAGCTGATATGGTTGCGATCTTTTTCATGCCCTGACAACGCCTGAAACCGGCTCTGGTTCCCATCAACCGGCTGGCCGCACCGCCGGATCAGTATCGGCAGAGACCTTTCAAGATCCCGGCGAAGGCGAATTTGGCGCTTTGAAGCGGGGCTGTGATGCCTTATACCGACTGCAATGCGTGGCCGCCCTGGGTGATCAAAATCCATCCCTGCCACCGGCCCGGCTTTTGAATCCGGGCACTGGAATTCCCCGAACGAAAGAAAACGATGACGTCAAGGACAGATATCCACTCAGCCATTGATCATGCGCTGACCAAACGCGGCTATGATGCGCTGACCCCCGTGCAGGAAGCGGTGCTTGCGCCGGAATTGCGCGACGCCGACCTCCTGGTGTCGGCCCAGACCGGATCCGGCAAGACCGTGGCGTTCGGCATTTCGCTTGCCCCGACACTCATGGGAGACGAAGCGGTGCTGGCGCGCGCCGACACGCCGCTGGCTATCGTCATCGCGCCAACCCGCGAACTGGCATTGCAGGTCGAGCGCGAATTGTCCTGGCTCTACGGTGAGGCGCAGGCGCGCATCGCCACCTGTGTCGGCGGCATGAACATGATGACCGAGCGGCGCACGCTTGAGCGCGGCGTGCACATCGTTGTCGGCACCCCGGGACGGCTTCGCGACCATATCGAGCGCGGTTCGCTGGATCTGACGTCGATCCGCGCCGTCGTGCTTGATGAGGCCGACGAGATGCTCGATCTGGGTTTCCGCGATGATCTGGAATTCATTCTCGATGCCGCTCCGGACCAGCGCCGGACACTGATGTTCTCGGCCACGGTCCCCAAGGCGATCGCAAGTCTGGCCAAGCGTTACCAGAACAAGGCGGTTCGGGTCACCACCGCGGGCGATCAGAAGCAGCATCTCGATATCGAATACCGGGCCCTGTCCGTGGCACCGAACGACCGCGAGAACGCGGTCATCAACGTGCTCAGATACTATGACGCCAAGAATGCCATTGTGTTCTGCAGCACCCGCGCCACCGTCAATCATCTTACCGCGCGGTTCTCCAATCGTGGCTTTGCCGTGGTCGCGTTGTCGGGCGAGTTGAGCCAGAATGAGCGCAGCCACGCGCTGCAGGCGCTGCGCGACGGCCGGGCCAAGGTTTGCGTCGCGACGGATGTTGCGGCCCGGGGTCTCGATCTGCCCGATCTGGAACTGGTCATTCACGCCGATCTGCCCAAGACTCCTGAAACGCTCCTTCACCGTTCCGGCCGAACCGGCCGTGCAGGTCGCAAGGGCGTGTCCGCCCTTATCGTGCCCTACAACGCGCGGCGCCGCACCGAGCGGCTGCTCTCCGATGCCCGGATTTCGGCCGACTGGGCGCGTCCGCCCTCAGCGGATGAAATCGTCGCACGGGATGATGAGCGACTGCTTGCGGACGCCCATTTCGAAGCGGCGATCGGTGAGGATGAAACGGCGATGGTCAAGGCCTTGCTGGAGCGTCATGGCGCGGAAAAGGTCGCCGTCGCGCTGATGCGGATGCACCGCGCCGGCCGCTCAGCACCGGAAGAGCTGATCGATGCGGGGCCTGTGTCCGCGCCCGGTGGTAACTATCCGGAGCGGCAGCCGCGAGAGCATGTGCCGCTGCAGAATGCCGTCTGGTTCTCGCTCTCCCTCGGCCGCAAGCAGTCGGCGGAGCCGCGCTGGCTGTTGCCGATGCTTTGCCGCGCGGGCCATATCACCAAGGCCGAAATCGGGTCGATCCGGATCCATGATCTCGAGACCCACGTGGAAATCTCGGGCAACGCCGCAGCCAAGTTCGAAGCCGCCATCGGCCCGACCCGCAAGATCGAAAAGAACGTCACCGTCACCCGGCTCGATGGTGTACCGGACGCGCCTGCGCGCGGCCCGCGCCCTCCCAGATCGGACGATTCTGCGTCCGGCGGGCCGCGCTCCGGCGCTGCCCGTGATTTCGATGGCGAACGCCCTCAGCGCGCCAAACCGGACTACGCCAAGAAGCGCCCCTTCACCGGCGGAAAGTCAAAGCGCAATGATCGTCCGCCACGCGACGATGCCTATGCCGACCGCAAGCCTGCCGGAGGAGACGATCTGCCTGCTGGCGCCACTCCGGGTGTCTGGCCCTATGATGACGTTGCCCCTGCGAAAGCCCCGGCAAGCCGCTCGAAGGCAGACGCTGGAGCTCCGGAGGCCAAAAAGCCGGGTTCCTACAAATTCGCAAAGCCGGAGGGCGGCGGGAATCATGCCGCTGGCGCCGGCAAGTCCGAGAAACCGGGGATGAAATCCGGCAAGCCGAAACGCGACCGGCCGGATGACCGCTCTGAAAAGCCTGCCGGAGCGGCTGCAAAAGGCAAGAAACCGCATCGCAAGGGCGGATCTGCAGGATCGGTTTCGGACAACCGCCCCGGGTCTGGCGGCCTCAAGCGCAAGCCGAAGGCCTGACCGCGCTCAGGCCTCTTGCGGGTCGAGCGCGTCATCGTCAGGGTGGTAGCCCAACGGATCCGCCGGGTTGACACTTCGATTCGGCGCAGATGGATTAGAAGCCACGCGAATGTGTGAAACCAGGCGCGGATCCTGGCACTCAGTGACGTGTGGGAGCGCGTCGCCCGGGCACCTATCCCGATCCGCGTCCGGCGGGCGACCGCTCAAGAAAATTACCCGCAAGAAATTCAAAGCGGCGAGTGGATGTATTTCCATATTCTTAAGGAAAGAGTGTTTCTATCGGCGTAACGGAAGAAGTGTCCTGCAAAGGCATGTGAGGTCTTCGGGGGATCGGAGCCACGCGACAGTCACATGCAAGTTTCGGATGGTCTTCTAGAACGAAACAGAACCCTATTTTTTAGGGCCCTACGGCGACCGCAAGGAGCCCACCGGCCCGGATCACTTGAAGTGAGGACAGGATGAACGAGACGCAATCCGAAAAGAAGACGTCAGGTCTTGAGATCATTTCGTTTTTCCTCGGCGACCAGGTGTTCAGCGTGAACATCATGTCGGTCAGGGAAATTCGCGGCTGGGCTCCGGCAACGCCACTCGCGCATGCGCCCAAGCACGTGCTCGGCGTCATCAACCTTCGCGGCACCGTGATTCCGGTCATCGACATGGCCTTGCGTCTCGGGCTGGCCGCCATCGACCCCACCGAGCGCTCCGCCATCATCGTGGCTAGCATCCGCGGACAACTGGTCGGCCTGCTTGTCGACAATGTCTCCGACATGGTCACGGTCAACGAGGACGAAATCCAGTCGGTTCCGGAAGTCGGCGCGACCGAGATCCAGCGTATGACCACGGCGATCATCGCCAAGGACAAGCAGATGATCTCGCATCTCGACCTTGACTCATTGCTTGATGAGGAAGGCGAACTCGCCGCTTAAGGCGGGGTTCCCGAACATTCTCGTCCCTGGCTCTCACATGGAGCCTGATATCGGGCGGGCGCCGTCGGCTAGTGCCGGACGCGCCCGCTTTTTTGCGTTTTCATCATCCTGCGAGCGATTGGATGCCTATACCGTGACAACGGCGGTGGACAGTGTGGGGTAGGCAATGCATGCTGTGGCACGGCTTCTCTGCAGCCACCAAACAGGTCCCCCATATGTCAATTCTCGCAAGCATTCATCACCTGACCCACTACAAGTATGACCGCCCCGTGAACCTGGGTCCGCAGGTCATCCGGCTGCGCCCCGCCCCGCACAGCCGCACCCGCGTGGTATCGCATTCCCTCAAGGTTACTCCTGACAACCACTTTGTGAACTACCAGCAAGATCCCTACGGCAACTGGCTGGCAAGATATGTGTTTCCGGACCCGGTTCGGGAGCTCAAGATCGAGGTGGATCTTGTCGCGGACATGACGGTCTACAACCCGTTCGACTTTTTTGTGGAAGACTTCGCCGAGGAATGGCCGTTCGAGTATCCCGAAGATATCGCGCCGGACCTCGTTATCTACCGCACGCCGGAACACGCGGGCCCCAAGTTGTCGGAATTCCTGAAGACGATTCCGCGAGATCCCGCACGGACCGTGGATTTCGTCGTTGGGCTCAACGCCCGGCTGGCCAATGAAATCGGATATGTCATCCGCATGGAGCCCGGTGTGCAAACGCCCGAGGAAACCTTTCAAACCGGCAAGGGATCCTGCCGCGATTCGAGCTGGGTTCTGGTCCAGGTGCTCAGGCATCTCGGTTTCGCGGCGCGGTTCGTCTCCGGCTATCTCATCCAGCTCAAGCCCGACCTCGTTGCCATCGACGGGCCGGCCGGCACCGATCATGATTTTACCGATCTGCACGCCTGGGCCGAAGTCTATCTGCCTGGTGCCGGCTGGATCGGCCTCGATCCCACCTCCGGCCTGCTCACCGGTGAGAGCCACATTCCGCTCGCTGCCACCCCGCATTACCGCAATGCGGCGCCTATCTCCGGTATGGCGAGCTTCGCCGAAGTCGATTTCGCCTTCGACATGAGCGTGGCGCGCATGGCGGAGCACCCCCGCATCACAAAGCCCTTCAGCGATGAAAGCTGGGCGGCGCTCAACAAGCTGGGCGCGGACATTGATGCCAAGCTCGAAGCAGGGGACGTCCGTCTGACCATGGGCGGCGAGCCGACATTCGTCTCCATCGACGACTTCGAAAGCGCGGAATGGAACACCGCTGCCGTCGGTCCGCAGAAGCGGGAGGCCGCAGACAAGCTGATCCGCAGATTGCGCCAGCGCTTTGCGCCGGGCGGCTTCCTCCACTACGGCCAAGGCAAGTGGTATCCGGGCGAAACTCTGCCGCGCTGGACATTTTCACTCTACTGGCGCCGCGATGGCAAGCCGATCTGGCGGAATCCCGAACTCATCGCCAGCGAGACCGGGGAAACCGGACAGGCCACACCGGAGACTGCCCAGAACCTTTTGTCGGCGATTGCCGGCAACCTGGGAATCGAAGACGATCATGTGGCGCCAGCTTACGAAGATCCGGCCGAATGGATCATCAAGGAAGGCAACCTTCCGGACAATGTCACGCCGCTGAACTCGAAGCTCGAGGATGCCGAGGAGCGGCACCGCATCGCAACCGTGTTCTCGCGCGGGCTGGCCAAACCGTCCGGCTACGTGCTGCCGGTACAAAGATGGCAGTCGAAGGCAGCTCCCCATGGATGGCGGTCGGAAAAGTGGAAGACCCGCCGCGGCCACATCTTCCTTGTTCCCGGCGACAGCCCGGTCGGCTACCGTCTGCCGCTCGGATCACTGCCGCATGTGCCTGAATCCGACTACCCCTTCGTCAATCCAGCCGATCCGACCGAACCGCGCGGCGATCTGCCCGATCCGAATGCCGACCGGGATGCAGAGGCGGGTGCGGATGCGCGCGCTGCCGGTGCATCGGGTCAACAGGTCGCCCATTTCACCGCGTCCGAGGGCGCGCAGCACCGCATTGAACAGGAACTCGGAGAACTTGGCGGCGCCGTGCGCACTGCGATTTCTGTCGAGCCCAGGGACGGCCGTCTGTGCGTTTTCATGCCGCCGGTCGAGAAGGTCGAGGATTATCTCGACCTGGTATCGGCCGCCGAGACCGCAGCTGACGAACTCGGACTCAAGGTCCATATCGAAGGTTATGGCCCCCCGCATGATCCGCGTCTCAACGTGATCCGCGTGGCGCCCGATCCCGGCGTTATCGAGGTCAACATTCATCCCGCCACCAGCTGGGACGACTGTGTTGCGATCACCGAAGGGGTCTACGAGGATGCCCGGCAAACCCGGCTGGGTGCCGACAAATTCATGATCGACGGACGACACACCGGAACCGGGGGCGGCAATCACGTTGTCGTCGGCGGCGGAACCCCACTCGACAGCCCGTTTCTCAGACGACCGGATCTGCTCGCCAGCCTGATCCTGCATTGGCAGCGGCATCCCAGCCTCTCCTATCTGTTTTCCGGCCTCTTCATCGGACCGACCAGCCAGGCCCCGCGCATTGACGAGGCACGTCACGACAGCCTCTACGAACTTGAAATGGCGCTCGAACAGATTCCCCATCCCGATGCGGGAAATCCGCCCTTGCCCTGGCTTGTCGACCGGCTGTTGCGCAACCTCCTCACCGATGTGACCGGCAACACCCATCGTGCCGAGATCTGCATCGACAAGCTCTATTCCCCCGACGGTCCCACGGGACGGCTCGGACTGGTCGAGTTCCGAGGTTTCGAAATGCCGCCCGAGCCGCGCATGAGCCTTGCCCAGCAAGTGCTGATCAGGGCGCTGATCGCCCGGTTTTGGGAAAAGCCTGCGACCGGACGGTTCACCCGCTGGGGCACCGCGCTCAATGACCGCTTCATGCTGCCGCATTTTATCTGGCAGGATTTCATGGAGGTTCTGGCCGATCTCGGCGATCACGGTTTTCACCTGCTGCCCGAATGGTACGAGGCCCAGGCCGAGTTCCGCTTTCCGTTCTGCGGCGAGGTCGAGTTCGAAGGCGTTGGGCTTGAGCTGCGGCAGGCGCTCGAACCCTGGCATGTGCTTGGGGAAACCGGCGCGATCGGAGGAACCGTGCGGTACACGGACAGTTCTGTCGAGCGGCTCCAGGTCAGGCTCGAGACCGCTGATCCGACGCGCTACATCGTTGCCTGCAATGGCCGCCCGGTGCCATTGACGCCGGCGGCAAAAGCAGGCGTCGGGATCGGCGGCGTGCGCTACAAGGCCTGGCAGCCTGCACTGGCGCTTCACCCGGTCTTGCCGGTCGATGCTCCGCTGACCTTCGATATCTTCGACACCTGGTCCAATCGTCCGCTGGGCGGATGTGTGTATCATGTGGCGCATCCCGGCGGGCGCAACTACGATACGTTTCCGGTCAACGGCAACGAGGCCGAAGCACGCAGGCTTGCGCGTTTCGAGCATCGCGGCCACACCCCGGGTGCGGAGCTGCCGACACCGGAAACGCCGCATCCGGAGTTCCCGTTCACGCTGGATCTTCGCCGCAAACCCGGTCTGTGAGAACGGTTGGCTGCGCGATGACCGACACTCCGGATCGCCCGTCAATCCTCGACGCTTATTCGCTGCAGCCCGGCGTTCCGGATGAATTGCTGGGGGCAGGCAGCGCCATCAAACCGGTGTGGAAGGGTCTCATAGACTATCTCGAAGGTTTGGCTCCGGAGGAACGCGAACGTGGGTTTTCGCGCGGTGCGCAATATCTGCGCGATGCCGGCGTGTTCGTGCGCAACTACGGCGAGGAAGCGTCGCCGCGCGACTGGCCGCTGAGCCCGGTTCCGGTGATCCAACCCGAGAGCGAATGGCGGGCGCTGGAGCAGGGACTGGCTGAGCGGGCCGATCTTCTGGAGGCGGTCGTCGCTGATCTTTACGGCGAGAACCGCCTGGTGGGCGAGGGGCATCTGCCGGCAAGCCTGGTGGCCGCCAATCCTGAATGGCTGCGTCCGCTTGTCGGTGTGAAGCCTGCGTCCGGATATTTCCTGCATTTCCTCGCTTTCGAAATCGGCAGGGGACCGGATGGCGGCTGGTGGGTTCTCGGCGACAGGACCCAGGCCCCGTCGGGAGCCGGTTACGCGCTCGAAAACCGTGTGGCATCCATGCGCACATTTTCGGCCTATTACAATCAGGCCAATGTCCAGCGGCTGGCTGGCTTCTTCCGTGCTTTCCGTGACGAACTCATCGCGTCCCGCAAGGAAGCCGGAAGCCGGGTCGGCATTCTCACGCCCGGCCCGCTCAACGACACCTATTTCGAACATGCCTATATCGCCCGCTATCTCGGCATGATGCTGCTGGAGGGCGACGACCTGATCGTCGAACACGGCCGTCTGATGGTGCGAACGGTGTCCGGCACCGAGCCGATCAGCGTGCTCTGGCGCCGGCTGGATTCGGTCTGGGCTGATCCGCTCGAACTCGATGCCGCCTCGCGGCTCGGAACCCCCGGCCTTCTCGGCGCCGTGCGTTCGGGCGCGGTGACCATGATCAACGCGCTCGGCGCGGGCGTGCTCGAGAGCCGAGCCATGCTCGCCTTTCTGCCCAAACTCTCCGGGATTCTCGCCGGGCGTCCGCTGGCCATACCAAACATTGCCACCTGGTGGTGCGGCGGTGAATCCGAACGGGCTCATGTGCTGGCAAATGCCGAAAGAATGTTCATCGGCCCGGCCAATTCCACCCATCTTCCGCTGGAACCGGAACCCGGTTCCGTACTCAAGGCCGACATGTCGCAGCGTGGCGGCGATCTCGAAACCTGGCTTGCCAGGGAGGGTCGGGATCTCGTTGGTCAGGAAGTCGTGTCGCTGTCCACAACCCCGGGATGGGAAAACGGTGCGCTGACGCCGCGTCCCATGAGTATCCGGGTTTTCCTTGCCCGCACCCGGGATGGCTGGCGGCTTATGCCGGGCGGCTTTGCCCGTCTTGCCGCCAGCAACCAGGATTCGTCGGCAGTCTCGATCCGGCGCGGCGGCTCGGTGGCGGACGTCTGGGTGGTGTCGGATGCACCGGTGCCTGAGGATACGATGCTGACCCGGTCCGGCGAAGCCTTCGTGCGGACCGCGCCGGGACTGCTGCCAAGCCGGGCCGCCGACAACCTGTTCTGGCTTGGCCGCTATGTGGAGCGGGCCGAAGGCTTGATGCGTCTATACCGGGCGCATATGAGCAGGCTGCCCGACAGCCCGCCCGGCGGAACGCCGCTGACAACCAGTCTCGAAGAGTTCCTCTCGGAGCGAGGGGTAGGGACGGATGAAGGCATTCCCAATGCCGTCGAGCAGACGATTGCGATGGCGGTGAACGCGGCCAATCATGTCCGTGACCGCTTTTCGGTGGATGCGTGGGCTTCGCTCAACGATCTGGAAAAGACACTTGGAAAGATGCGCAAGACTGTGGTGCCCGGTGAGGATGCCGCAGCCGCCATGGGGATATTGCTGCGAAAGATTACCGGTTTTTCGGGCCTGGTTCACGACAACATGTACCGCTCGGCGGGATGGCGCTTTCTGACGATCGGCCGGTCGATCGAAAGGGCGATGGGGATGGCCGAACTGCTGGCCGTGTTCGCCGAGTGGTCGGGATCGCAAGGCGGTTTCGAGTTGTGTGTCGAGGTCGGGGACAGCGTCATGACCCATCGCCGCCGGTATTCGGTGACCGCGAGCCGCAACACCGTCATTGACCTCCTCGCTCTTGACCCTCTCAACCCGCGCTCCATTGCCTTCCACGTCGACGAGATCAGGGAGCAGGTGGGCCTGCTGCCCGGAGCGGTTGCCGATAGACAAGTGTCGGCGCTCTCCGCCGCGGTCATAGAGATCCAGGCTGGCCTCGCCGATGCCGTGCCGGAGGATTTGGACCATGACGCGCTGGTTGAACTGGGCCGTGCGATCGGATTTCTGACCAACGACATACACGCCCAGTATCTGGGATAGCTCATGCTCTATGACATCAAACTCGCGCTTGACTACGCTTTTGAGGCCCCGGCGGCAGGGGCGCGGCAGATCCTCCGGGCGATGCCTCTGAACATTCCAGACCGCCAGCGCCTGATCACCGGCGCAGTCAGCGTGGCACCGCTTCCTTCGTCCCGTGTCGACCGGTTCGACTTCTTCGGCAACGCGGTGACCGAGATGGCTTTTTCCGAAGCCTGCCGCAACATCGTGATCTCGCTTGATGCCCGCGTCGAGGTCACAGCCGGAGCCGCGCCCGTCGCTCCGGCGTCAACGCTGCATGAACTTCAGGAGCAAATCCGGGCGTTGCGTGATCTCGGATCACATTCGCCCATGCATTTTCTGGCGGCTTCCCGCTACGCACCGGAGGACCCGGCTATCCACAACTGGGCTTCAGGCCACGGTGGCGGATACCGTGCGGTCAGCGACATCGTCTCGGATCTGGGACAGGCGATAAACACCGAAATGCGGTTCGATGCGGACGCAACAACGGTGGATACTCCGGCGGCGGAGGCCTTCGCGGCGCGCCACGGCGTCTGTCAGGATTTCACCCACATCATGATCATCGGCCTGCGCGGACTTGGTATTCCCTGCGGATATGTCAGCGGCTATCTCAGGACCCTGCCGCCGCCCGGTCAGCCCCGGCTGGAGGGGGCTGACGCCATGCACGCCTGGGTCTGCGCCTGGTGCGGACCGGATGCCGGGTGGGTCGAATACGATCCGACCAACGCGACCTTTGCGGGCACCGACCATATCGTGGCCGGCTACGGACGGGACTATGCGGACGTCGCGCCGATCCGCGGCGCCATTCGAACTTCGGGCGGGCATACAAGCAACCAGTCGGTCGATGTGATCCCGGTCGGGTCGTAGGCGTTTGGGACACCTTCAAGCCTGACGGTTGAATATCAGCGGCCGCGGATTCGCGGATCGAGCGCATCGCGCAGCCCGTCACCGATATAATTGACGCTCAGCACCGTCAGCGAGATCGCAAGTCCTGGCCAGAATACGCGCTCTGGATACTGCTGCAGATAGTCGATGGCGTCGAACAAGAGCCGGCCCCAGGTCGGAAAGTCGGGCGGAAAGCCCAGGCCCAGGAAGGACAACGCCGATTCGGTGATGATCGCGGTTGCAATACCAAGAGTCGCTGAAACCATGATCGGCGAAAGCACATTTGGCAGGATGTGACGCAGGATCATCCGCCGTGACGGGGTGCCGATCGAACGGGCAGCAAGCACGAACTCCCGCTCCTTGAGCGCCAGAACCTCGCCGCGCACGATGCGCGCCGTCTGCATCCAGCTGGTGATGCCGATGGCGGAGACAATCAGGATGAAGGTTCCCATTTCCGGTCCGAAACTGCGTGACAGCGTCTCGCGGAACAGCATGACCATCACCAGGAGCAGTGGAAGCAGCGGCAGTGCCAGAAACAGGTCGGTCAGCCCCATCAATATGCCATCGAGCTTTCTGAAGAAACCGGCAACGACGCCTATGAGGGCGCCCAGGAACACGCTGATCGCCATTGCCGTCAGCCCGACTGCGATGGAGACTTGCCCACCGGCCATCATTCGCGCCAGGATATCCCGGCCAAGCTGATCGGTGCCGAAGGGATGGGCGAGCGACGGCCCCGAATTTCGCGCCCGGATGTCGATGAAGGTTGGTTCTATGGTCCAGATCAATGGCCCGATCGTCACCGCCAGCAGGATGAACAGGAAGACGGCAGCGCCGAACAGCGCACCCTTGTGCGTCTTGAACTGGTCCCAGACATCCCACCATTGAGAGCGGCCGGAGGTGTCGCGCGGGATCGGTTTGGCCATGGGCTGATCAGTCATAGCGGATCCTCGGGTCAAGCATGCCGTAGAGAACGTCTGCGATCAGATTGCACAAGACGATGAGCACGGCGAATATGAAAGCCAGCGTCTGCACCATCGGCAGATCGTTGGCGTAGATGGCGGTGATCAGCAACTGGCCGAGGCCGTTCACCTTGAAGATCTGCTCGGTGATGATCGCGCCGCCGAAGATCGACGGGATGCCGAGCGCAATCACGGTCACCACCGGGATCATGGAATTGCGCAGCACATGGACCAGGAGCACCACCTTTTCCGTCATGCCCTTGGCGCGCGCGGTCCGCACATAATCATGGTTGAGATTGTCGAGCATCGAGGCACGCATGAAGCGCGACAGCTGTGCTGTTGTCTGAAGCGCAAGCACCAGCACGGGCAGAGTCATCTGCCGGATCTGCTGGCCGAAACTCTCGAAATCATTGACCACCAGCGTGGTGTCGTAAATCGAGGGGAACCACGGCAGCATGATTGCGAACAGCACGATCATGAGAACGCCCGAGAAGAAGGGCGGCACCGAAAACCCGATCATCGAGATGAACGTACCCACCTGATCGAACCATGAATACTGCTTGTAGGCTGAAATGATGCCGATTGGCAGTGCGATCAGGACGCCGACCAGATAGGCCAGCCCAACCACCCAGAGGGTCTGCGGCAGGCGCTGGATGATGATGTCGAAGACCGGCGACCGGAACTGCCAGGATACGATGCGTTGCATGTCCGCGGAGAAACTGGTGCCGAGTACCCAGTCGACAAACACCAGCGGTTCGACCCAGAAGAACTGTTTGGCCCAGAGCAGGTAACGAACATAGGCCGGAGAATCGAGCCCCAGGGCATCGCGCATCTTCTGGCGAACTTCAGGAGGGATGCTCAGGGGCTGGTTGGCGAGCGGATCGCCCGGGGCCAGGTCGAGCAGCAGGAAGATGATCAGGCTGATGAGCACAAGCGTCGGAATTGCGAGCAACAATCGCCGGATTGTATAGGTCAGCATGAGCGACGCCTCGTTCAGCAACACGGTCTGTGTAATGTGGAATAGAAAAAGGCCGGCCCCGCGTGGGCGCGGGACCGGCCGGTGTGCGACTTACTTGATGCGGTACCAGTCCGCTGCGTTCCAAAGCTCGGAATCCCAGGTGTTGAGCACAACACCGCCGAGGCTGTTGGAGTGAGCCGAGACGCGGCCGCGATCAACCAATGGCACGATTGTCATCGAATCCTTGGTCAGCATGTCATTGAGCTGCTTGGCGATTTCCGCACGCTTGGAGATTTCGCCGGTCTTCGCCAGTTCGGCGACGAGCGCGTCGTACTCTTCGTTGCAGTAGCGGTTGATGTTTTCGCCCTGCCACTGCGTTTCAGGCCGCGGAGCCTTTTCGCAGGTGTACTGGCCCAGGTACTGCTCGGGATCGGTGCCGTCGAAGTTGTTGGCGTACATCTCGACGTCGGCATAGAACTTCTGGAACGTGTCAGGCGAAGCCGGGTCGCCGCCGAAGAACACCGAGGCGTCGATGTTCTTCAGTTCGGTCTCGACACCGATCTCCGACCACCACTGCTTGATCAGGGCCTGGAAGTCCTGACGCACGGCGTTGGTTGAGGTCTGGTAGAGAAGCGAAAGCTTCATGCCGTCCTTTTCGCGGATGCCGTCTGCACCGACGGTCCAGCCCGCTTCTTCAAGCAATGCCTTGGCTCCTTCGATGTCCTGGGTCAGGCAGTCGGTGTTGTCGGACGCATAGACATCCGGAGCCGGGACCAGGTTGCAGGTTGGACGACCGGCCTGGCCGTAACCGATTTCCACCAGGAGGTTCCGGTCGATCGCCATCGACAGAGCCCGGCGCACGCGCTCATCCGACAGGATCGGATGCGGTTCTGCGGCAGTGGCGCGTGTTTCCGGCGGAAGATCCGGCGACGGGTTGGTCAGGTTCATCTCGATACGCTCGACGAGCGTGCCGAAACCGGAAATCGGCTTGCCTTCACCGCCTTCGGCCATCTGGGAGATGACTTCCGGAGCCAGCTGGAGGTTCCAGGCATAGTCGAATTCGCCGGTTTCCATGACAGCGCGGCCAGCGGCGGCAGCGTCGCCGCCGCCCTTGAAAGTCAGCGTCGCGAAGGCGGGCTTGGCCGGATCACGGTAATTCTCGTTGGCTTTCATGGTGATCACGTCGTTCGGCTTGAAGTCGGTGACGACGAAGGGACCGGTTCCGATCGGGCCGAAGTTGGCAGAGGTGCATTCCTGCGCCTTTGCTCCGAGGCAGTTTTCGAACTGCGCCTTCTGGATGACCGGCGACTGCGCACCGACGAATGCAGCATAGGGGACCGGCTTCGGGCTGTCGAAATTCACGACGATGGTCAGGTCGTCTGGAGTCTCGATGCTTTCCACGCCGTCGAACTTGGCGCTCTGGGCGCAACCGCCGTCTGGAGCCATGCAGTAGTCCGCGGTGAACTTTACGTCAGCCGAGGTGACCGGGGTGCCGTCCGACCACAAAAGGCCTTCCTTCAGCTTCCAGGTAATCGAGGTCAGGTCTTCAGCCACGCCACCATTCTCAACGGTGGGAATCTCTGTGGCGAGATAGGGCACCAGGCTCCCGGTTTCGTCGAAGCGTGCCAGCGGCTCGACGATCAGTGAAGCCGATTCGATGTCCTTGGTGCCGCCCGAGAGATACGGGTTGAGGATCGAAGGCGCCTGCCAGTAGATGATCTTGACCTCGCCGTCCGTGCCGCGTTCGGCGTTGGCGACAGGCGCGAATGCCAGCGCGGCCACTGCTCCCATCAGGATTGTCTTGAATTTCATTAGACTGTCTCCTTGTTGATTTTCTTGGTTATTTCGCCGGCGGTTGGCTCCGCGGTCCTTGTCATGTTGTCCGAATAGAGGTGGCAGGCCACCTGGCGCCCGTTCTCGAAGTGGAATATCTCCGGCTCGATCTGCCGGCAGACATCCATGACCTTCGGGCATCGCGTGCAGAAATTGCACCCCTTTGGCGGATTGGCCGGCGAGGGAACGTCGCCCTTGAGCACGATCGGCTTGCGGTTGCGCTCGTAGCTCGGGTCCGGTTCGGGAACGGCGGAAAGAAGAGCCTGGGTGTAGGGATGCAGCGGTTCGGCGAACAGCGTGTCGCGCGAGGCGATCTCGACGATGCGCCCCAGATACATCACCGCCACGCGGTCGGCGATGTGGCGAACCATCGACAGGTCATGGCTGATGAAGAGGTAGGTCAGATCGAGCCTGTCCTGCAGTTCCTCGAGAAGATTGACCACCTGCGCCTGGATCGAAACATCAAGTGCTGCGATCGGCTCGTCGCAGACGATGAATTTCGGATTGAGGGCCAAGGCCCTTGCTATGCCGATGCGCTGGCGCTGGCCGCCGGAAAACTCATGCGGGTAGCGCTTTGCGAAAGCCCGGTTCAGTCCCACCCAGTCCATCAGTTCGTAAACCCGGGCGAGCCGCTCGTCCGCATTTAGCTTCAGATGCTCGTCGAGCGGCTCGGCGATGATGCTCGCCACAGTCATGCGCGGATTGAGGCTGGCCTGCGGATCCTGAAAGATCATCTGCATCATCGGGCGCTTTGAGCGCAAGCTGTCCCGGTCGACATGTGCGATCTCGTTGCCGTTGATTTCGACGGTTCCGCCGGTTATGTCGTAGAGCCGAAGGATCGAGCGGCCTACGGTGGACTTTCCGCACCCCGATTCGCCAACAAGGCCAAGCGTTTCACCCGGTGCGATGTCGAAGCTGATCCCGTCGACTGCCTTGATGTCGCCGACATGGGTTTTGAACAGCCCCGCGTGGATCGGAAAGTACATCTTCAGATCACGTACCTTGACGAGCGGGCCGTCGGCCTTCGGGTCAGCCATTCACGCTCTCCGGCTCTTGTTTGACCGCCTCGTCGAGGAGGAAGCAGGCCGCCTGATGTCCTGGCGTACCAATCTGCGTGAGCGCCGGATTTTCCTTTTCGCAGCGATCGAAGGCGAATTGGCAGCGGTTTCTGAATTGGCAGGCGGCAGGTGCCTCGGTAAGGATTGGCGGCTGGCCTTCGATCACCTGCAATTTCTCGGCCCGCGCGCCCCGTACCGCCGGAACCGTTTTCAGCAGTGCCTGGGTGTAGGGGTGCTGCGGATCCTCGAAAATCTCGCTGACCGGACCTTTCTCGACAACCTGGCCCGCATACATGACCATCACGCGATCGGCGATGCCGGCGATCACCCCCAGATCATGCGTGATCCAGATGATCGCCATGCCGAGCTTCTGCCGGAGTTCCTTGATCAATTCGATGATCTGGGCCTGGATCGTCACATCAAGCGCGGTGGTCGGTTCGTCGGCGATGAGAACTTTCGGATCGCACGCCAGCGCGATCGCGATCATCACCCGCTGCCGCATGCCGCCGGAAAACTGGTGCGGATAGTCCTTCAGCCTCCGTGTGGCATCGGGAATTCCCACAAGTTCGAGGAGTTCGATCGAGCGGCTCCGTGCCTGTGCCTTCGACAGGCCCATATGTGTCCGCAACGGTTCGGCCAACTGAAAGCCGATGGTGTAGACCGGATTGAGCGAAGTCATCGGATCCTGGAAGATGAACCCGATCTTCGAGCCGCGGACATTGCGCAGGTCCTCGTTCGAGATCTTGAGCAGGTCCTGTCCGTCAAACATGACCGAACCGCTGCGCGTTTCCGCGGGCGGTGATGGCAGGAGCCGCAGCAGCGACATCATGGTGACGGATTTCCCGGACCCGCTCTCCCCCACCACGCCGAGCAATTCGCCGGGCCTGAGATGGAAGTCTACTGAGTTGACCGCATGTATCTCGCCGCCGCGCGTGCGAAAGACGGTCTTGAGCCCTTTAACATCCAGAATAGGCGAAGCCGCGTCTGGCATACTGTACCCCTCGGGAGGTGTTTCCCGTTATTTTCATTGCCGGGCAGTTCTTGCGACGCCGGTGGTACATACTATTGACCAATTTTTGGACGGTTGACCAGTGGGTTTTAAAAAATGTGCGAATCCTGTTGGTAGGTGCGGCTCGCGATCATTGAAATGCCGGCGATCCCGTCCTTGAAATGACACTGGCACGGTGGCCTAAACTGTGAAAATGTGACGCTTGGCGCTCATTGCCAATCTGTGGAAAACAACGATGCAACAAGATCTTACGCCGCGCGACATCCTTACTGGACTGGTGTCTTTTCCAACTGTCAGCCGCGATACCAACCTGCCGCTTGTGGATTGGGTCGAGGCCTATCTGGATGATTTCGGCATCCATTCCAAACGCATCATGAGCCCCTGTGGAGAGAAGGCGCATCTGTATGCGCAAGTCGGTCCAAACGTCGATGGCGGGGTGATCCTTTCCGGACACACGGATGTCGTGCCGGTGGACGGCCAGACCTGGAGCACCGACCCCTGGACGCTCACCGAGCGCGATGGAAAACTGTTCGGTCGCGGCGCCTGTGACATGAAGGGCTTCGATGCGCTGGCGCTTCACGCCATGGCGCGCGCGAGCAAGCGGGATCTCAAGCGCCCGCTGCAACTTGCGCTGTCCTTCGACGAGGAGGTCGGCTGTGCTGCCGTCATCGATCTGGTCGAAACAATGCGTGGCGATCTGCCCAAGGCAAATGAGGTGCTTGTGGGCGAGCCCACGATGATGAAGGTGGTGTCCGGTCACAAGGGCGGCCTTGGCTACCGGGTGCATGTGCGCGGCTTCGAGGTGCACTCCTCGCTCTTGCCCTATGGGGTCAGCGCGATCATGCAGGCCGCGAAGTTGATCGACTGGGCCAATCAGAAGAACGCCGAAAATGCCGCGCGCGCGCCCTCAGAACTTGCAGCACCTTTCCATCCTCCCTTCACCACATTGCATGTGGGGACCATCGAAGGCGGCACCGCGCACAACATCACCGCCAAGGATTGCCGGTTCTTCATCGAGTTCCGGTTTGTCCCCGGTGAAAGCCCGGAAGACTGGGCAACGGCCTTCGAGGCACGCGCCGCCGAACTGACCGCCGAGATGCAGGCGATCCATCCTGACACCGGCATCGATCTGGTGCGCGGCTTCGCGCTTCCCGCTCTCACGCCGGAAACAGATGGCGCAGCCGAAACGCTGGCCCGGCGTTTGACCGGCGACAACGGAAGCCACGTCGTCAGCTACGGCACCGAAGGAAGCCAGTTTCAGACCCGCGGTTACTCAACGGTGATCTGTGGCCCGGGCGACATTGCCCAGGCTCACCAGCCCGACGAATTCATCTCGCTGGACCAATTGGCGGCGGGCGAGGCATTCATGGACAAGCTGCTCGACCAGCTTTGCGGCTGAGCGCTGCCTTGGAGGAAGCCACCGAGGTCCTTACGTCCGGCCGACGAACTCGATCAGGCATGGCCGCTGCAGTGATCCAAGGGCCGAGGTCAGTTCTTCGACGCTGGAAACCTTCTTTGCGGGCAGCCCATAGGCGCTGGCAATCATCGTGAAATCCGGCGCTGACGGCGTGACACCGACCGGGGTGATGCCGGCGGAGACCATTGAAGTCTCGATTTCCAGATAGCCGGAGTTGTTCCAGACCACGAACGCCACATGCGCATTGCAATCGCGCGCACTGCCGAGTTCTGCAAGCGTGAACTGAAGCCCGCCATCGCCGAGAATGCTCACGACCGGATGGCCCGGTGCGCCCAGTGCTGCCCCGATCGCTGCAGGCGCCGCGTAGCCCAGTGTTCCGAACCCGGTGGCCGAATTGAACCAGGACGATGGCCGTGGGGCTTCGACATACATGTTGCCTGCATATACCAGCTGGGTGGAGTCTCCCACCACGGTGGCGTTCGGCAGCACCTTCCAGATTTCGTGCAGCAGCGCGATCATTTCAACATAGGGCTCGCCGGTTTCCATCAGCGCGCCCTTGCGTGCAGCGGCCGCACGGCCCGGACCATCGCCTGAGCGCTGCAGCGACCTCATCGTTTCGATATCGAGAAGGGCATCGATGAAAGCGCCGAGATCCGCATGGACTGCCAGGGCTGCCTTCGGGCCGCGGGCCAGCTGATCGCTGTCGACATCCACGCGAACGAGATTATCGGGCAGGGAGAATTCACCGTTCTCGTACATGTCCACATCGGTGGGGCCGAGTTCCGTGCCCAGAGCGAGCACAAGATCCGAGCCTGTAAGCAGGTCCCTGATGCAGCCCAGGCTTGGGCTTGCCGGCACGTCCAGCGGATGGCCCGCAAGAATGCCACGGGCATTGGTGGTGCTGACCACCGGCGCATCGAGCGCATCTGCCAGACGTCTGATCGCATCGGCATGCCGCGCCGCGCCGCCTCCTGCGAGGATCACAGGCTTCCGGCTCGCGGCGATCAGGTCTGCCGCTCTTTTGAGATCCCCCGCAGATGCCGGGAGCGGCGTAGCCTCGAGCAATTCGAAAGCGGCGTCACCGGCAGGCAGCTTCATCACGTCCGTGGGGATTTCGATGTGAACGGGCCCCGCCCGGCCTTCGGTCATGACGGAGAAGGCCTTGGTCAGCATTGAGCCAAGCTCCGCAGGTTCCGTCAATGTGTGCGACCAAAGCGCAACCGTGCGCATGAGTGCGGCCTGATCGGGAAGTTCGTGCAGGTGGCCACGGCCCTTTCCGAGGGTCGGCGTGGCGTTGACGCCGGAAATCACCAGCATCGGAATGCTGTCGGCTCTCGCCTGCGCCATCGCCGTCAGCACATTGGTCAGGCCCGGGCCGGTGATGACGAAGCACACGCCCGGCCTGCCGGTGACCCGCGCATAGCCATCCGCCATGAAGCCGGCGCCCTGTTCGTGGCGCGGTGTGATGTGACGGATCGAGCTGGCCGCGAGACCCCGGTAGAGTTCGATGGTGTGAACACCGGGAATGCCAAAAACCGTGTCGACGCCAGCGGCTTCCAGCATGCCGACCAGGGCTTCACCGACTGTCTGGCTGGCGGCCGCCATCACAGGGCTCCCGCAAACTTCGCGATGCGATCGCAGGCAGCTTCAACCATTTCATCCGGTACCGTCAGACTGAGCCGGATCAGACCGCCGGCATTAGCGCCGAACGACGAACCCGGCATGACCGCCACGCCCGCCTCGAGGAGCCGCCAGGCAAAACTGTCACCATCGAGGCCGGTACCCGAAACATCAACGATGATGAACATGCCGGCCTGCGGACGGTAAGGGACAAACCCCTTCACCTCCGACAGCCGGTCTGCAAAGATGTTTGCACGGCGTTTGTAGTCGGTGCGCATCCTTGCCGAGGTCGAAATGTTCGAGTTCAGCGCAAAGGCAGTCATGTCGGCAATGAAGGGCTGGTTGCCGAACAGCATGGTTTCCGAAAGCGGCAGCAGTTTCTCGCAGAATTCATGCGGGCCGACCGCCCAGCCGCTCCGGAACCCGGGGGCCGCATGGGACTTCGAGATCGAGGAAAGCGCCACAACCCGTTCCGCAAGCGCCGGATCGTCAAACGGCGAAGCGAACACGCCATCGAACACCAGATCGGCATAGACTTCATCGGCCACGATCCAGAGATCATGCGCGGCGCAGACGGCGCCGATCCTTGCGATCTCCTCGGCCTCGAGCACCGCCCCTGTGGGATTGTGCGGTGAGTTCAGCAACAGTACGCGTGACTGCGGGGTGATCGCGGCTTTCAGATCGTCCGCCGAAAGCCGAAAGCCGTTCTCGGGTCTGAGCGGTACCGATTCCCTGTGTGCGCCGCTGGCGCGGATGACCCCTTCATAGGTCGCGTAGAACGGATCTCCCACCAGCACGCCGTCGCCGGGACCGGTCAGCCCCATCAGGGTTGCAAAAAGCGCGGTCTGCGTACCGGGAAAACACATCACATTGTCGGCGTCGACGCCGGAGCGCCGCCGTGCATACATGGCCGCGATCGCCTCGAGCAGTTCCGGTTCGCCGCGGCCGCTGGAATAGCCGGTTCTCCCTGCCACCATTGAACGATGGCACACCTCGAAGAGTTGCGGATCGGGTGGCAGGTCCGGTTCGCCGATTGTCAGTTCGATAATGTCAGCGCCCGCCCGCTTCATCTCGCGGCAGCGTTGATGAATGGCCCATTTTGCGCCGCCGGTATCGGCCAGGCGGCTTGTGATTTCCGCATAATGCATGCTGGTCATTCCCTGAAGGTTTTGGCGTCGATTCCGATGAGTGTGGCAACCGAATCCAGCGCTATTCCAACCACGTCGAGCCGCGAAAAATCATCGCCGCCCATGGAGATTTCGATCCATAGCCCGTCAAGCAGGGCGTTGATAACAATGGCCTTTTGCCGAACCTCCTGCTCGCTGAGCGTCTCGCCATGTTCAACCAGGGCTTCGCCCACTAGCCGTTCGATGAGATCCCGAAAGGCCTGGTAGCCGTTGCGGTGAACCTCCGCCATGACCGGGTCCGAATGGACGGTGCCGATAAATGCGGCCCATATCGCCAGGGTTCGACCATCGGCCACCGGTGGCGTCACGCAGGCGCGAACCAATCCGGCCAGCCGCGACAGTGGAGGGCCATCGCCGCAGCCTGCCTCGGCGTCGGCGATGAGATCGGCGATGAAGACCTTGTAGGCCGCAATCACCAGCCGCTCCTTGTTGTCGAAGTAGCGGCGAATCAGGCCCGGCGTTACTCCGGCCCGAAGCGACACTTCACGCACCGTCGCTCCCGAAAGCCCGAGCTCGGCGATGCTGTCCAGCGTCGCGGCAATCAGGTCCTTCTGCCGCACGGATTCCGGTTCACGATGGAAGAGACGCCGGGTCATTCCCCGTTCGCGGATGCGCGCCACACAGGGCGTGTCAGGCAGGTCGGTCCGCCCTCGCAGGGGATGCACAGCGCATCGGCATCAAAGACAGTGACCTTGCAGCCCGCATCTTCCATGAGAGTCCGCGTTTTGGGAAAGCCGTCGACCATGATCACATTGCCCGGCGTCAGCGGCAGCACATTGAGGTTGAGCCCGTTGGAGGCGTCGAACTCCTCCCGCGGCGCCTCGAGCAGCGTGTAGCCACTGTCCTTCAGGAGTTTCCAGAATCCGAAGGGCAACATCGGTGCGAAGACCAGCCCGAGCTTTTCGTCGAGCGGCGACATCACCGACATCAGGTGAAGGCAGGCTTCCTCGCCGTTGCCGAACGGCAGGTCATATCCCAGCACACTCACACCAAGCGGCTTGAGGATCGCGCCAAGCTGCTCGATGCCGGCCTCATTGGTCCGCACGCCGCGACCGACGGCCAGCGTCTTGTCGTCGACCCAGATGCAGTCGCCGCCCTCCACCGTTCCTGGAGCCTCGATCTCGCCGAGAATCGGAATGCCTGCCGCCTGGTAAGCGGCTTTGTGCAGTCCCGGCTCCTTCATGCGTCCCGGCTTGCCCATGCGTAAAATCACCGCACCCTTGTCCGTCATCAGGGACGGATCGTGGGTGAACATGGCGTCCGCCAACCCATCGCCGTCATCCGCGAGCCAGATGATCTCGGCGCCGGATGCCGCGACGTGGTTCGCGAAAACGCCGAACTGCGCCACCGCCTTCAAACCGTCAAAGCCAGCGCCGTAGTGCCAGTCCTCGGGCTTGGCCGATATCAGGCTGTCGCCAGGTCTGCGCATCAGCACCCGCTTGAGCGGCAGTGCCATGGATTGGGATCCGTATGTCATTGAGGGGTCCATTGAGAAGAAAAGCAATGAAAGAAATTATACACTTGATTAATTACTGCGCAAGGGTCACGATTGGACAACTTCGCTCCAACCGGAGCCAATTGGGGAATTGGATGAGCAGTCTGAATAGCGGCGCCACCGCTGTCATGAATGAGAAACCGGCAGCCGTTCAGGTGGACGGATTGCACAAGTGGTTCGGAGACCTTGAAGTCCTCAAGGGAGTATCGCTGTCCGCAGGCAATGGCGACGTGGTCGCAATAATCGGTGGTTCGGGCTCCGGCAAATCCACCATGCTGCGCTGTATCAACATGCTTGAGCTTCCCACCAAGGGCACGATCAGCATTCAGGGCGAAACGATCGACATGAAGTCCGATGGCCGCGGTGGCCTGCAGCCTGCCGATACCGCCCAGCTTCGCCGTATCCGGACCCGCCTGGCGATGGTTTTCCAGAGCTTCAATCTCTGGCAGCACATGACGGTTCTCGGAAACATCATCGAAGCGCCGGTTCATGTGATGGGCGTCAAGCGCGACGAGGCCATCGCCCGCGCCGAAAAGCTGCTTGACCGCGTCGGTCTGTCCGACAAACGCGATGTTTATCCGGCTTTTCTCTCCGGCGGTCAGCAGCAGCGGGCGGCGATCGCGCGCGCCCTGGCCGTGGAACCCGAGGTCATGCTCTTCGACGAGCCGACCTCGGCGCTCGATCCGGAGCTTGTCGGCGAGGTGCTCGCCGTCATCGCCGATCTGGCGCGCGAGGGCCGAACCATGCTGCTGGTCACCCACGAGATGAAATTTGCCCGGGAAGTCGCCAACCATGTGGTGTTCCTGGCAGATGGCGTGATCGAGGAGCAGGGTGCTCCCGATCAGCTTTACAGTGCGCCGAAATCGGAGCGCTTGAAAAAATTCCTTGCGACTGTTCAATAGTCCGAGGCTCAATGGGCAAAGCCCTAAATTCCAACAGGGGAATGTGTAAATGAAAACCAAACTGATCACCGCCGTCGCGGCTTTCGGAATGACCCTCGCAGCAGGTGCCGCCTCGGCGGAAACCGTGCGGGTCGGCGTCGCAGCCGAACCTTATCCGCCGTTCACCGAGCCGGACGCTTCGGGCAACTGGACCGGATGGGAGATCGACTTCATGAACGCCGTGTGCGCTGAAGCAGAACTCGATTGCGTTGTCACCCCGGTCGCCTGGGACGGCATCATTCCGGCGCTGACCTCGAACAAGATCGACGCCATCATCGGCTCCATGTCGATAACCGAAGAGCGGATGAAGACAATCGACTTCTCCGACAAGTACTACAACACTCCCTCCGTGATCGCTGCACCCAAGGGCTCGGACATCACTCCGGATGCCGAAGGTCTTGAGGACAAGATCATCGGTGTGCAGGTCTCGACGATCCACCAGGATTACGTGACCACGCATTTCGGCGACGTGGTTGCCGAGATCAAGGAATACCAGACCCAGGATGAAGCCAACCAGGATCTGGCCGCCGGTCGCGTCGATGCCATCATGGCGGACTCGCTGGCGCTTGATGCGTTCGTCAAATCCGATGACTGCTGCGAAATCGTCGGCGCTGTCGAGGACGATCCGGCAATCCTGGGCGCCGGCGTGGGCGTTGGTCTACGCAAGGGCGATGACGAGCTTCGCGAGAAGTTCAACAAGGCCATCGCTGCGATCCGGGAAAACGGCACCTATGACGAGTTCTCGAAGGCCTATTTCGACTTCGACATCTACGGCAAGTAAAATGCCGGAAATTGCGCATAGCGCAAAAGGCCGGCCGGCGGGTGCGTCCCGCCGGCCGGCCGGATAAGCACAATGCTGGATTGGATAGCCGGGCTTGCCGCCTGGGAGTTGCTGGCGCTTGAACCGCCGGGCTGGGGCGGTGTGCTGCTTCGGGGGCTCGCGGTCTCGCTTCAGGTCGCGATCGGCGGCTACATCCTCGGATTCCTGATCGGCGTCGGCGGTGCCACCGGAAAGCTTTATGGCGGGCCGATCCTGCGCGATGTTCTCGAAGTCTACACCACTCTGGTGCGGGCCGTTCCGGAACTGGTGCTCATCCTGCTGCTCTATTACGCGGGAACCGACGCGCTCAACAAGATCATGATCCTGATCGGTGCGGGACCAGTGGATATCAGCGGCCTGGTTGCCGGCATCTTCGTGATCGGGGTGGTTCAGGGTGCTTATCAGACGGAAGTCCTTCGCGGCGCCTTCAAGGCCGTCCCTCACGGTCAGACCGAAGCAGCGCGCGCCTACGGCATGACGGGAACCCAGGTGCTCAGGCGTATCACGCTTCCCGGAATGCTGCCTCACGCGGTTCCCGGATTGGCCAATCTGTGGCTGATCGCCACCAAGGATACCGCGCTGCTGGCCGTCGTCGGCGTGGCTGAGCTCACCTTGGTGACACGGCAGGCCGGCGGAACCACCAAATCCTATTTTCTTTTCTTCTGTGCGGCCGGTCTGCTCTACCTGATGGTAACGCTGATCTCGAATGTGATCATCCGCCGTGTTGAACGCCATGCCCGCCGCGGCATGCCGACGGTGCGCTCATGAACCCTGAACTGAGAAGCTGGAAAGAGCCGCATCGTCTTGTGCTGATTGCCATCGGCATCGGGATCATCCTGCTGGCTGCCTACACCATGCGCTGGGACTGGCTGCCGAGATATTCCGGCAGGCTGATCGAAGGTGTGGGGACCACGATCTGGCTCCTGTTCATTACCTCCATCATGGGGTTCGTGGCCGCCATCGGGCTGGGACTTGCACAGGCTGCCGGGCCGTTCTGGCTTGCCGGTCCCGCACGCGCCTTCTGTACCGTTATCCGAGGAACGCCGCTGCTTCTGCAGCTCTGGCTGCTCTATTACGGGCTTGGCTCGCTCTTCGCCCAGTATCCGGAAATCCGGGAATCCTGGGCCTGGACCTACCTGCGTTCGGCCTGGCCTTATGGTGTGCTGGCGCTCACAATGTCCTTCGCGGGCTATGAGGGCGAGGTGATGCGCGGCGCGTTTGCAGGCGTTCCCAGGGGTGAGCTGGAAGCCGGCCGCGCCTATGGCATGTCGCGTTTCACCATGTTCCGCAGGATCTGGCTGCCACGTGCCATTCACCGCGCTTTGCCGACGCTGGCCGGCGAGACCGTGTTGCAACTCAAGGCAACACCGCTGGTCGCGACCATTACCGTCGTGGATGTTTACGCCATCATTTCGAGGGTCCGGCAGGACACCTATCTCACCTATGAACCGCTTCTTCTGCTGGCGCTGATCTACATGATCCTGACAGGCATTCTGATCCTTGCCTTCCGGTGGGTCGAAAGCAGGGTCCCGGTAAAAGGCTGAGCCGGACTTGTCTGGCTCAGACGGGTTTTCCGGTTCCAAGACGGCTTTGCGATGGCGAAAGCCCGAATTGCCGCCGGAAGGCGCGGGAAAACGCCGGTTGCGACGTAAATCCGGTACGTGAAGCGATATCCGTGACGGAAAGATGCGTGTCCTGTACAAGGCGTCGCGCCGCACCGAGCCGCAGCGACAGGAAATAGGCGCCCGGCGTCTCACCCATCTGCCGCATGAACAGCTGCTCCAGGCCCCGGGTCGACATCGCCACCCGCCGCGCAATAGCGGCAATGCTTACCGGCGCATCGATATGGGTCTCCATGATCCGGATCGCCCGCACCAGTCGGGGATCGTCATGGGCGTCGCCAACCATCACATTGACCTGCGGATCGTCTGCAGCCCGCATGTCATCCTGAACGAAGCTGCTTGCGACATCGAGCGCCAGCGGCCGTCCCAGAACCTGACCGATCAGGTCCACCATCATGTCGAAGGTCGGCGAGGCGCCCGATGTGGTGATAAAGCGACCGTCGACGACGTAACGGTCGGCTCTGAGATCGACCTCCGGAAACGCGGCGGCGAAATCCTCGAAATCCTCCCAGTGGGTTGCGGCCCGGTGCTCGTCGAGCAATCCGGCCCGGGCCAGAAGCCAGGCGCCCGATTCGATGCCGAAGACCAGCGTCGCCCCCCGCGCGGCCCTGTAGATGTGGGCAATCAGCTTGCGGTCGGTCAGACGCGCCGCGCCAAATCCCGCGACAAGGGCAAATATGTCGGTGCGTGAAGATGGGTCATGCCGGCCCGATACCGGCCAACCCATGCCCGATGAGGTTTCCGGCGGATTGCCGTTAATCGAGAGAAACTTCCAGTCGAATACCATCCGTCCGGCCTGACGGTTTGCGGCCCGCAACGGTTCGGCAGCGCTCGCCAGCGTCAGCATTGAACTGCCCGGCACCACCAGCAGATCGACCCGGATCGGTCTCTCTAATCCCATGATCGTTGCGAAGGCTTTGCTTTGTGTCATCTGTACTTCGTAAATTGGAATGCAAACGGCTGCAACACCGTCATCATGGCTGGCCTGTGAACAGGAGGATTAACTGCATGCCCTTGACCATGAATCGCGAGGTCTTCATCACCTGCGCTGTCACCGGATCAGGATCCACCCAGGATCGCAGCCCGCATGTGCCGAGGTCACCGGAGCAAATCGCGAAATCCGCGATCGAGGCCGCGAAGGCAGGAGCCGCGATCGTGCATTGCCATGTCCGCGATCCCGAAACCGGGGCTCCGCGCCGTGATGTGGAACTCTACCGGGAGGTCACCGAACGCATTCGCGACGCGGAAATCGACGTGGTCCTCAACCTCACCGCCGGGATGGGCGGCGATCTGGTCTTGGGCGGGACCAAGACCCCGCTTCCCGCAGTCGAAGGAACCGACATGGCCGGCGCCACCGAGCGCATGGCCCATATCCGTGCCTGCCTGCCGGAAATCTGTACGCTCGATTGCGGCACGATGAATTTTGCTGAGGCCGACTATGTCATGACCAACACGCCCGGCATGCTGCGCGCCATGGGCGGCATGATGACAGAACTCGGCGTCAAGCCAGAGATCGAAGCCTTCGACTCCGGTCATCTCTGGTTTGCCAAGCAGCTGGTGGCCGAAGGCGTGCTCAAGCCCGATGCGCTGGTTCAGCTTTGCATGGGCGTTCCCTGGGGTGCGCCCGATGATCTCAATACCTTCATGGCGATGGTCAACAACGTGCCCTCGGACTGGAACTGGTCTGCGTTTTCGCTCGGCCGCAACCAGATGGCCTATGTGGCTGCGGCGACGATTGCGGGCGGAAATGTCCGTGTCGGCCTTGAGGACAATCTCTGGCTCGGCAAGGGGCAGCTCGCCACGAACGCACAACTGGTCGAGCGGGCAGTGACGATCGTTGAGGCGCTCGGCGCACGGGTGATCGGTCCCGACGAAGTGCGCGAACGGCTTAACCTGGTCAAGCAGGCGCCCGCAGCGGCTTGAGCACACTCCGGGAGGGAGCAATGGAAAAGGTCAAATTCACCGCAATGAAGGATGGCGACAAGGAGGACTACGAATTCCTCACCCGCCACGAAATCGATTATGCATCGAAGACCGCCGAGCGCCTGCTCGGAGCGCTGGTTGACCTCGACGAGAGCCTGTCGGGATACCAGGTCACGCGGCTTGGCCATTCCCTGCAGTCGGCTACCCGCGCCTGGCGCGACGGCGCGGACACGGACTGGGTGGCGTCGGCGCTGCTGCATGACATCGGCGACATCTATGCGCCCTACAATCACGACGAATATGCAGCCACCATCCTGCGTCCCTTCGTGCGTGAGCAATGCGCCTGGGTGGTCGAAAAGCACGGCGATTTCCAGAAGCTCTATTACGCCCATCATCTGGGTGGAAATCCGCATGCGCGCGATGCCTATCGTGATCATCCCTATTTCGACGACTGTGCGGCCTTTTGCGAACGCTGGGACCAGACGAGTTTTGATCCCAGCTACGATCATCATGACATCGGCTTCTTCCGCGAGATGGTCGAGGAAGTGTTTGCACGCAAGCCCTACGACCCCGCCGTCATCCGGTCCGGCGCGCGTGTGGCGCTGACCGATCCCTCGATAGCCGAAGGGCGAAACTGATGCGTGCCAACAACAACAAGGCCGCCATTATCGGCGGTGGTGTAATCGGTGGCGGCTGGGCCGCCCGTTTCCTGCTCAATGGCTGGGACGTGTCCATCTACGATCCCGACCCGCAGGCCGAACGCAAGGTCGGCGAGGTGCTGGAAAACGCCCGCCGTTCGCTGCCGGCGCTCTCGGATGTCTCCGTGCCTGAAGAGGGACGGCTCTCCTTCGCATCCTCGATCCGCGAGGCCGTGCAAGGAGCGAACTGGATTCAGGAAAGCGTGCCCGAGCGCCTCGAGATCAAGCATGCGACCTTTGCAGACATCCAGAGCCACTGCGCTCCAGATGCGCTGATCGGTTCTTCGACGTCCGGCTTCAAACCCTCGGAATTGCAGCAGGGTGCTGCAATCCCGGATCAGATTTTCGTCGCCCACCCCTTCAACCCGGTTTATTTGCTGCCGGTGATCGAACTTGTCGGCGTCGAGGCAACGCTGCTGCGGGCCCGCGATGTGCTCGAGGCCATCGGCATGAAGCCGCTTCTGGTGCGCAAGGAAATCGACGCCCATATTGCCGACCGTTTTCTTGAAGCGGTCTGGCGCGAGGCGTTGTGGCTGATCAAGGACGGCGTTGCCACCACCCAGGAAATCGATGACGTTATCCGCTACGGCTTCGGCATGCGCTGGGCGCAGATGGGCCTGTTCGAAACCTACCGCATCGCCGGCGGCGAGGCCGGCATGCGCCACTTCATCGCCCAGTTCGGTCCGTGCCTCTCGTGGCCCTGGACCAAGCTTATGGATGTGCCCGAACTCACCGACGAACTGACGGACATGATCGCCACCCAGTCGGACGAGCAGTCAGGAATGCATTCGATCCGCGAACTCGAACGCATTCGCGACGACAATCTCGTCGCCATGATGCGCGCGCTCAAGGGCAGGAATTGGGGCGCTGGCGCGCTGCTCAACGAGTACGATGCGCGCGTTGCTCCTCCGCTGCCAACCGGGATCGACAAGCCGATTGAGACGCTCAGGCGGGTGATCCCGGTCGACTGGCTCGACTACAACGGTCACATGAATGAAAGCCGCTACGGCCAGGTGTTTTCCGATGCGGGTGACGTGGTCATGGCGATGGTCGGAGCCGACAAGGACTACATCGCAGGCGGCCTGTCCTATTTCACCGTCGCAAACGAGATCGGATATCTCAATGAAACGCGTCTGGGCGACGTGATCCAGGTGCGAACCCAGGTGCTTGAAGCCAAGGGCAAGAAGCTCCGGCTCTATCACGAGATGATCCGCAACGCGGATGGCGAGTTGCTTGCCACCTGCAACCAGCTTTTGATCCATGTCTCGCTCGAAAGCCGAAAGTCCTGTGAGCCCGAGGGCGAGGTTCTGGCCAGGATCACGGCACTCGGCGAAGCGCAGGCCAGACTGCCGCGTCCCGCCAGTATGCGCGACTGACCACTGAAGATGATGAACCTGATGTCCCGGCCGCTGGTCTGCTGGCCGGGTTTCGGGTGACAGCAAGTGACAAACCCGAAGGGTGGAAGACAATGGATTTCGGACTGACCCAGGAACAGGAGATGATCGTCGAGACCACGCGGTCCTTCGTCGAGAACGAGCTTTATCCGCATGAGGCCCAGGTCGAGCGGACGGGCCATCTCGACATGGATCTGGTGCGCGAGATCCAGCAGAAGGCCATCGCCGCCGGTCTTTACGCCGCCAATATCCCCGAAGAGTTTGGCGGCGCGGGCCTCGATACGCCGACCTGGCTTCTCTACGAGAAGGAACTCGGCCGCGCCAATTACGCCCTGCACTGGACCTGCGTGGCGCGCCCCTCCAACATTCTCTGCGCCGGCACGCCCGAGCAGCGCGCGCGCTATCTCGACCCTTGTGTTGCAGGCGAGAAATGGGATTGCCTGGCCATGACCGAGCCCGGCGCGGGCTCCGATCTGCGCGGCATGAAGGCAACCGCGAAACAGGACGGTTCTGATTGGGTTCTGAACGGTACCAAGCATTTCATCTCCCATGCGGACATTGCCGATTTCACGATTTGCTTCATGGCAACCGGTGAGGAAGAAACACCACGGGGCAAGAAGAAGCTGATCACCGCATTCTTCGTCGACAAGGGCACCCCGGGTTACGCGGTGCGCGACGGCTACCGCAACGTCTCGCATCGCGGCTACACCAACGCCATTCTCGAATTCGACAATTGCCGGATCCCGGCTGAAAACGTTCTCGGCGAAGTCCACAAGGGCTTCGATGTCGCCAACACCTGGCTGGGCGCCACGCGATTGCAGGTCGGCGCCACATGCCTTGGCCGCGCCGAGCGCGCGTTCCGGCACGCCGTTGAATGGTCGGCGACCCGCGAGCAGTTCGGCCAGCCCATCGGCAAGTTCCAGGGCGTGTCCTTCAAGCTTGCGGACATGGCGATGGAAATGAAGGCGGCCGAACTCATGATCCTTGAGGCGGGCTGGAAATTCGACCGGGGCGAAGCGACGGATGCCGATATGGCCATGGCCAAGCTCAAGGCGTCCGAGATGCTGGCCATGGTCGCCGACGAGGCGATCCAGATCCATGGCGGCATGGGACTGATGGACGAATTGCCGCTCGAGCGCATCTGGCGCGATGCCCGCATCGAGCGCATCTGGGAAGGCACCTCCGAGATCCAGCGGCATATCATTTCGCGCGCGCTGCTCAGGCCGCTTGGGGCATAGGACAATCACCGTGCAATCATCGGGCAGCAGATCATGAAAGCGGTCATCACCATAACCTATTGCCGCCAGTGCAACTGGATGCTGCGTTCGAGCTGGATGGCGCAGGAGCTGCTTTCGACCTTTTCTGAGGAACTTGGCTCGGTCACGCTCGTGCCTGGCACCGGCGGTATCTTCACCATAGAGGTGAATGGCGACCTTATCTGGAACCGCAAGACCGATGGCGGTTTTCCGGACGTCAAAGCCCTGAAGGGCCGGGTGCGCGACCGGATCGATCCGGAGCGCAGTCTCGGGCACATCGACCGCGCGGAGAACGGCGAATGAGCCCCGATCTCTCCCGCCTACTGCGTCCCCGTTCCATCGCGCTCTTCGGTGGGGGATGGGCTGTGAATGTTGTCGCGCAGCTTCAGAAATCCGGCTTCGACGGCGAGATCTGGCCGGTCAACCCGAAACGGAGCGACATCCTCGGCGTGCCGTGCATTGCTTCGATTGATGATCTGCCCGCAGCCCCCGACGCCAGTTTCATCGGGGTGAACCGGGACGCCACGGTTGATGTCGTGCGGCGGTTGAACGCCATGGGCGCGGGCGGCGCGACCTGCTTTGCGTCCGGTTTCCGTGAAAGCGAAAGCGAGGGAACGGGTGGAGCGGGCCTGCAGGATGAACTGGTCGCGGCCGCTAACTCCATGCCCATTCTTGGCCCGAACTGCTACGGGCTCATCAACTATCTCGACAATGTCGCGCTCTGGCCCGACCAGCACGGCGGCGTACCCGTCGAAAGCGGTGTGGCGATCGTGGCGCAATCCTCCAACATCGCCATCAACATGACCATGCAGGCGCGCGGGCTGCCGATCGCCTATGTTGTCGCTGCGGGCAATCAGGCGCAAATCGGAGCGAGCGGCATTGCCTCGGCGCTTCTGGACGATGACCGCGTGAGCGCCATCGGGCTCTATCTGGAAGGTTTCGGCGACATCCGTGCGCTCGAAGCGCTTGCGGCAAAGGCGCGAGCAAGGAAAAAGCCCATCGTCGCGATCAAGATCGGACGGTCGGACAAGGCGCGTGCGGCAACGCTCACCCATACAGCCTCGCTCGCCGGAAATGCCGCGGCCGGATCGGCGTTGCTTAAACGACTCGGCATCATCGAGGTCGACACCATCGCGGTGTTCCTGGAAACGCTCAAGCTGCTGCATACCATCGGACCGCTGCCCGGCGCGTCGGTCTGCTCGGTCAGCTGTTCGGGCGGCGAGGCCAGCCTGATGGCCGACATGAGTGAGGGCACCGCTCTTTCGTTCTCGGAATTCGCACCGGCCCAGCGTGCCGAACTGAAAACGGAACTGGGGCCGATCGTCACGATTGCCAATCCGCTCGACTATCACACCTTCATCTGGGGCGACACGGAGCGCATGACCCGCGTCTTTGCCACGGTGATGCGCGAGAGCTTCGATCTCACCGTCTTCATTTTGGATATGCCGCGCGCTGATCGCTGCGATCCGTCCGGCTATCAATGCGCCGTCGACGCAATCATCGCCGCGAAGGCGAGAACCGGTGCGCGCGTGGCGGTGCTCTCGAGCCTGCCCGAGAACATGTCGGATCACTTTACCCGCAGCTTCATGGAAGGCCGCGTCGCGGTTTTGCACGGTATGAGCGAGGGGATCGCCGCGATTGCGGCCGCCATCGCGGCCGGCCGGAACCCGGGTTCCGATCCGCAACCACTCCTTCTTTGCGGGAATCCGGCCGGTTCATCGAAAATGCTCAACGAAACCGCGTCCAAGCAGGTACTGTCGGGCTTCGGCTTGAAGATCCCGCGCTCGATACAGGCGAGATTCGTCGAAGAGTTGATCTCGAATTCGAGCCAACTGGAGTTTCCCGTGGTCCTTAAGGGCGTGGGTCTGGCCCATAAGAGCGAAGCTGGTCTGGTCGCCCTCGACATTTCGGACCAAACCCATCTTCGGGCAGAGGCAGAACGCATGCAGGCCCTTGCCTCTGATCTCCTTGTCGAGGAAATGGCAGGGGGCGGTGTTGCCGAGGTGCTGGTCGGCGTCACCTGCGATGCCACCGGGACCTTTCTGCTCACCCTGGGGGCAGGCGGTGTTCTCACCGAGATCCTCGGAGATACGGTGAGCTTGCTGCTGCCCGTCACGAGCGAAGACATCATAGCCGCTCTCCAAAGCCTTAAAATCGGACCGCTTCTCAGGGGCTATCGCGGCAAGCCTGCGGCTGATGTTGCAGCGGTTGCCAATGCGGTCCAGTCTGTCTGCCGCTATGTCGAAGCCAATTCCGAACGGCTGCTCGAACTCGAAATCAATCCGCTGATCGCCCGCGAGCACGATGCCGTCGCCGTCGATGCGCTGATCAGCCAGCGCGAAAACTGAATGGGAAAGGAACCCACCATGACCGGCCCTGTCAAAACCCGCACCGTCGGGCACGTCCTCGAAGTAACCCTGGATCGACCCAAGGCCAACGCGGTCGACCTGGCCACGAGCAGGGTCATGGGCGAGGTCTTCCGCGATTTCCGCGACAATCCGGAGCTGCGCGTGGCGATCCTCACCGGCGCTGGCGAGAAATTCTTCTGCCCGGGCTGGGACCTGAAGGCGGCCAATGACGGCGATGCGGTCGATGGCGATTATGGCGTGGGCGGTTTCGGCGGGCTGCAGGAACTGCCGCACATGAACAAGCCGGTGATCTGCGCGGTGAACGGCATCTGCTGCGGCGGCGGGCTGGAGATCGCGCTCTCCTGCGACATCATTCTCGCTGCCGATCATGCCACCTTTGCACTGCCCGAAATCCGCTCCGGAACCGTGGCCGATGCCGCATCGATCAAGCTGCCGAAACGCATTCCCTATCACATCGCCATGGAGATGCTGTTCACCGGCCGCTGGCTCGACGCGGCGGAAGCCAACCGCTGGGGCTTCGTCAATCACATCCATCCAGGCGATCAGCTGATGGCGGAAGCCTGGAAGATGGCCGAGCATCTCGCCTCCGGTCCGCCGCTTGTCTTTGCCGCGATCAAGGAGGTGGTCCGCGAAGCCGAGGGCGAGAAGTTCCAGGATACCATGAACAAGGTGACCAGGCGGCAGCTCAGAACCGTCGATGTACTTTACGAATCCGAGGACAACAAGGAAGGCTTCCGGGCCTTCGCCGAAAAGCGGGATCCGGTCTGGAAGGGCAAATAGCGCATCGCCGCAGGGATAAGGTGGATCAGATCTCGGTATGCATCCTGTAGCCCGGCGCGAAGGTAAGCCGCACCGAGGTGATCACCTGTGCCTGATTCCAGGTGCTGCGCTCGATCACGAACAGGCCTTCGCCTTCACGGCAGGCGAGAATTTCGGCTTCGCGTTTGCCGGCCGTCATTGCCGAGAAAGTGAAGTCGCCGCCTTCGAAGGGAATGTTTCTGACCAGCCATTCGTTGGCACTCAGCAATGTCAGATCGGCCGCTCCGATGCCCGGCGCGGCCTCGGGATTGATCCAGCGGTCGCCGAAGACGTAGGGCTTGCCGTCTGCCAGGTGCAGCGTCACCAGATGCAGGAGTTTGATGCCGGGCTCGATACGCATTCGGGCACGGATTCCCGACGGCGGAACGGCATTCTTCTGCGACAGCACCTGGTGGCGGTAGCTCTGCCCCTTGCTCTCGATCTCCTGCCGGATCACCGGGATCGCAAGTGTCGCCTTGCGGACGGGGTGGAGCGCGACGCGTGTTCCGGCCTTGCGGCGGCGATCGAGCAATCCTGATTCCGCAAGGCCCCTGAGCGCACGGTTGACCGTGGCGCGCGCGCAGCCGAATTCCCGCGACAGTTCGGCTTCGTGCGGAATGAATTCGCCGGGCTTCCATTCCCGGCTGTTGATCCGGCGCAGCACCTCCGCCTGCACCGCCTGCCAGCTCTTGATCTCCGGATCCCTCAAAGCGCCTCCCCGAGCTCTTTCATGGTCTTCACGTATCGCGCGGCGATCTCGCCGCGCTTCACATGAGTGCCCTCCCGCACCATGTGCCGGCCTGCAGACCAGACATCCGTTATAAGCCGATCGTCGCCGGCAAAGACATAGCAGTCGATCAGCGTATCGCCACTTTTCCCGGCCAGATCCACCGCGCCGGCATCAAGTGCCATCAGATCGGCCAGTTTGCCGGGTGCAATTGTGCCGGTATCGCGGCCCGAAACGCTGGCGCCTCCGGCTGCGATCGCGTCGAGAAGACGCCGCCCTGTCGACTTCGTGCCGCTTGCCAGTGCGGCGCGGGAATTGTCGCGCAGCCGCTGTGAGTAATCCAAAGTGCGCAATTCCTCGGAAAGCGAGATGCGGATGTTGGAATCCGATCCAACGGCAATTGCGCCGCCGGCATCAAACCAGCGGACCCCGTCGAAGATCCCGTCCCCCAGGCTCGATTCGGTGATCGGGCAGAGCCCCGCCACGGCGCCGCTCTTTGCCAGTCCCTCGGTCTCGTGCGGCAGCATCTGCGTGCAGTGGATGAAGCAGTGGCGGGCGTCGAGCGCCATTGTGTCGAGCACGAATTCGACGGGACGCCTGCCGATTGCTGCCACCACTTCCTCGACCTCGGCCTTCTGCTCGGCCAGATGCATGTGCAGCGGCGCGCCCGCCGCAAGGGCGGCATGATGGGACAGGCTCTCCGGTGCAACTGCGCGCAGGCTGTGCGGCGCAACCCCGATGCGGGTGTCTGCCGGGAGCGGCTTGATTGCGTCTTTCGAACGGGCGTGCAGATCCTGATAAGCATCGAGCGTGTTGCCGAAGCGGATCTGTCCCGGTCCGAGCGGCCGCTGGTCGCAGCCGCCATACTGGTAGTGCACCGGAAGCAGGGTCAGGCCGATACCCGTGATCGCTGCCGCAGCGGCAATCCGCTCGGCCATCTCGGCAATGTTCTCGTAGGGCGCGCCGCCCGGCTGATGGTGCAGGTAGTGAAACTCGACATTGGCCGAATATCCCGCCTCAAGCATTTCCATCTGGACGAAGGCCGCGATCGCCTCGACATGGTCCGGGGTCAGCCGGTCCAAAAACCGGAACATCAGTTGCCGCCAGGTCCAGAACGAATCGGAAGGGTTCGGTCCGCGTTTTTCGGTCAGTCCCGCCATGGCGCGCTGAAAGGCATGGCTGTGGCAATTGACCGGGGCGGGAAGCAGGACGCCGACGCAGTTTCCTTCGGCTTCGCGGCCTGCGTCGACGGTTCGGATTGCACCGGACTCATCGATTTCAACCCGGACATTATTGGCCCACCCGTTTTCCAGCAACGCCGTCTCGGCCCAAATCACAGTCATCTTTTCCCACCTCTTGACAGGTTTTTATGTCTATACTTATAGTCAAAATACACGGACATAACAATGGCGATTTCATGCTGCTGACCAACGCGAAACTGGCGACGATGGACGGATCCGCTGCTTACGGGCTGATCGACGACGGCGCTGTGGCGATTCAAGGCGAGCGCATCGCCTGGGCGGGACCTGCGAAGGATCTGCCGGACGCTTACCGCGCGAGCGAGACTGTCGACCTCGGCGGCCGGCTGGTGACGCCGGGCCTGATCGATTGCCACACCCACGTGGTTCACGGCGGCAATCGCGCCCGGGAATTTGAAATGCGGCTTGAAGGCGCGTCCTATGAAGAAGTGGCCCGAGCCGGTGGCGGTATCGTCTCCACGGTCGCTGCCACTCGTGCCGCCACTCAGGATGAACTTCTCGACGATGCTCTGACCCGGGTCGATGCGATGATCGCCGAAGGTGTCTCCACCATCGAGATCAAGTCGGGCTACGGGCTCGACATCGAAAACGAGATCAAGATGCTGCGCGCGGCGAGGGCGGTCGCAGCCAAACGCCCGGTTCGGGTGCGCACCAGCTATCTCGGCGCCCATGCCGTGCCGCCGGAATACAAGGATCGTCCGGACGCCTACATCGATGAGGTCTGCATCCCGGGCCTGGAAGCCGCACATGCAGAGGGGCTGGCCGATGCGGTCGACGGTTTCTGCGAGGGGATTGCGTTTTCGCCCGATCAGATCGCGCGTGTTTTCGACAAGGCCAAGGCTCTCGGCCTCCCTGTGAAACTGCACGCCGAACAGCTTTCCAATCTTGGTGGGGCCCGGATGACTTCCGGGTATGGCGCGCTTTCGGCGGACCACCTGGAATATGCCGATGCCGGCGACGCCGCTGCCATGGCTAAGGCCGGATCGGTTGCGGTCATTCTGCCCGGCGCGTTCTACACGTTGCGCGAAACAGCACTTCCTCCGATCGATGCGTTCCGTGACCACGGTGTCGCAATGGCTGTTGCGACCGACTGCAATCCGGGCTCCTCGCCGATGAGTTCGCTGCTGTTGAGCATGAACATGGCCTGCACCCTGTTCCGCATGACGCCGGAAGAGGCGCTTGCCGGCGTAACGCGCCATGCGGCCCGGGCTCTTGGCATGGAGGATGCGGGCATGATCAAACAGGGCCTTCGCGCCGACCTTGCTGTCTGGGACGTCGAGCATCCCGCTGAACTTTCCTATCGCATTGGGTTCAACCCGCTCTGGAAGCGGATGTTTGGAGGCGAACTTTGACGCTTACACTGACGCCCGGCGCTGCCACGCTCGACCAGCTTGAAGAGATCTGGCGCGAGAGCAGACACGTGGTTCTGGATGACAGCGCCCGGCCGGCCATCGATGCGGCTGCCGATCTAGTTCGCGCCGCGGCCGAGGGTGACGAGGCTGTCTACGGGGTCAACACCGGCTTCGGAAAGCTCGCAAGTGTCCGGATCAAACCCGGCGATACCGCCAGGCTTCAGCGCAACCTCATCCTGTCCCATTGCTGCGGTGTCGGTGAGGCCCTCGACGTGCCGACAACCCGTTTGATGATGGTTCTGAAGCTGCTGTCCGCGGGCCGGGGAGCCTCCGGCATCACCTGGCAGACACTTTCGGTTATCCAGCAGATGCTGGCAAAGGGCGTCACGCCCATAATCCCGTCGCAGGGCTCGGTGGGTGCATCCGGCGACCTTGCCCCGCTCGCGCACATGGCCGCTGCGATGATCGGCGAGGGCGACGCGGAACATGAGGGCGCGCGCATGCCGGCCGCCGATGCGCTGGCCAAGGCCGGTATCGAACCGGCAGTGCTTGCCCCGAAGGAGGGTCTGGGGCTGATCAACGGCACCCAGTTCTCGACGGCCTGTTCGCTGGCCGGCTATTTCAACGCGATCCGCAATCTCGAGGCGAGCATTGTTTCGTCCTGCCTGTCGACCGACGCGATCATGGGATCCACCGCGCCATTGGAGGCGGGGATCCATGCGTTCCGCGGTCACCGCGGTCAGATCGACGTGGCGGCGGCGATGCGCGCGGTCATGCACGGTTCGGAAATCCGCGAAAGCCATCGTTCCGGCGACACGCGAGTGCAGGATCCCTATTGCATCAGGTGCCAGCCGCAGGTGGCAGGTGCAGCGCTCGATCTGTTGCGGTTTGCAGGCCAGACGCTGGAGATCGAAGCCAATGCCGTGTCCGACAACCCGCTGGTCCTCGTGGACGAGGGCAAGATCGTCTCGGGCGGAAATTTCCATGCCGAGCCGGTTGCGTTTGCCGCTGACCAGATTGCCATTGCGATCGCCGAGATTGGCGCCATCGCCCAGCGTCGCGTGGCGCTGATGGTGGATCCGTCACTGTCCTTCGACCTTCCGCCGTTCCTGACGCCCGAGCCCGGCCTGAATTCCGGCCTCATGATTGCGGAGGTTACGACTGCAGCTTTGATGAGCGAGAACAAGCATCTCGCCAATCCCTGCTCGACCGATTCCACCCCGACATCGGCCAATCAGGAAGATCATGTCTCCATGGCCGCTCATGGCGCGCGCCGGCTCAAGCGCATGAACGACAATCTCAATGTGATCATCGGGGTCGAATTGCTCTGCGCCGCCCAGGGCGTGGAGTTTCGCGCGCCGCTTCGCACCAGCCCGGCGCTTGAGAACGCCATATCCCTGATCCGCAGGGACATCGCATCGCTGGCCGAAGACCGCTTCATGGCTGGCGATCTGGCAAAGGCTGCGCTGATCGTATCCGATGGAAGGCTCCAGTCTGAAATCGGCGTTGCGGACCTGCTTGCGGGAGGTGCGCAATGACCGCAAATGTTTCACCCGCCGACGTAAGGCGGGGCGACAGCCCTGTCGTTCTCGGTCTTCCGCACAGCGGCACGCATGTGCCGGCGGAGATCTTTGAGCGCCTGACGCCTCTCGGCCAAACATTGGGTGACACCGACTGGCATGTCGACCGCCTTTACGACGGTTTGCTCGATGGCGTGACCATGGTTCGCGCCAATTTCCATCGTTACGTGATCGACGCCAACCGCGATCCTTCGGGCGTGAGCCTCTACCCGGGCCAGAACACCACCGGTCTTGTTCCGATGACCGATTTCGATGGCAAGCCGCTCTGGCTCGAAGAGCCGGATGATGCCGAGATCGAGGCCCGCCGGTTGGCATGGCATGCGCCCTATCACGCCGCACTTGCGGCCGAACTGGAGCGCGTCAAAGCGATGCACGGCGTGGCGATCCTCTATGACTGCCATTCGATCCGGTCCAACATCCCGTACCTGTTCGAGAGCACGCTTCCGGATTTCAACATCGGCACCAATGGCGGTGAGACCTGCGCCCCGGTGATCGAGTCCGTCGTGGCCGGGATTTGCGCCGGTGCTGAAGGCTACTCGAGCGTGCTCAACGGCCGGTTCAAGGGAGGCTGGACCACGCGGCACTACGGCAGGCCGGCCGATGGCATGCATGCGATCCAGATGGAGCTCGCGCAGCGCACCCATCTTAAAACCGAAGCCGTGCCGTTCGATTACGATCCGGAAAAGGCCGAGCGCCTGCGGGTCCATCTCAAGACAGTTCTAAATTCAGTTGCTGACCTGGCAGCTTCATTGGGAGGCCAATCATGACCAATCCGCGACACAATCAGCGCGACATCTATCCGCCGACCGGGACCGAGATCACCGCCAAGAGCTGGCTCACCGAAGCGCCGATGCGCATGCTGATGAACAATCTGCATCCCGACGTGGCGGAGAACCCGCATGAGCTGGTGGTCTATGGCGGCATCGGGCGCGCGGCGCGCACCTGGAAGGACTTCGACCAGATCGTCGCCAGCCTCAAGGATCTCAATGAGGACGAAACCCTGGTGGTTCAGTCGGGCAAGCCTGTTGCCGTCGTGCGCACGCATGCCGATGCACCCAGGGTGCTGATAGCAAACTCCAATCTGGTTCCCCATTGGGCAAACTGGGATCATTTCAACGAACTCGATAAGCGCGGGCTCGCCATGTATGGCCAGATGACCGCCGGATCGTGGATTTACATCGGCACGCAAGGCATCGTGCAGGGAACCTACGAAACGTTCGCCGAGGCCGGCCGTCAGCACTTTGACGGCGACTTGACGGGCAAGTGGATCCTCACCGGCGGGCTTGGCGGCATGGGTGGCGCCCAGCCGCTTGCCGCGGTGATGGCCGGCGCCTGCTGCCTCGCCGTCGAATGCGACGAAACCCGCATCGATTTCCGCCTGCGCACCCGCTACGTCGATGAGAAGGCGCATACCCTCGACGAAGCGCTTGCGATGATCGACAAATGGACCAAGGCGGGCGAAGCCAAGTCCGTGGGCCTTTTGGGCAACGCGGCGGACGTCTTCGTCGAGCTCGCAGAACGCATGAAGGCAGGTGGACCGCGTCCCGACATCGTCACCGACCAGACCTCCGCCCACGACCCGCTGCACGGTTACCTGCCGCAAGGCTGGGGCGTCGCGGAATGGCGCGAGAAGCAGGAAAGCGATCCGAAAGCTGTCGAAAAGGCGGCCCGGGCTTCGATGAAGGCGCATGTCGCGGCCATGGTGGATTTCTGGAATGCCGGTGTTCCGACGCTCGACTATGGCAACAACATTCGACAGGTTGCGAAAGAAGAGGGTCTGGAAAACGCCTTTGCCTTCCCGGGTTTCGTTCCCGCCTACATCCGGCCGCTGTTCTGCCGCGGCATCGGTCCGTTCCGCTGGTGCGCGCTGTCCGGCGATCCGGAGGACATCTACAAGACCGACGCCAAGATGAAGGAGCTGTTCCCCGAAAACGAGCACCTGCACAATTGGCTCGACATGGCCCGCAAGCGCATTTCGTTTCAGGGCCTGCCGGCGCGCATCTGCTGGATCGGGTTGGGCGACCGTCATCGCGCGGGCCTCGCCTTTAACGAGATGGTCGCCTCTGGCGAACTCAAGGCGCCGATCGTCATCGGACGCGATCATCTCGATTCCGGCTCCGTTGCCTCGCCCAACCGCGAGACCGAGGCCATGAAGGACGGCTCCGACGCGGTCAGCGACTGGCCGCTGCTCAACGCTCTGGTCAACACCGCCTCGGGCGCAACCTGGGTGTCGCTGCATCATGGTGGCGGCGTCGGCATGGGCTTCTCGCAGCATTCGGGCATGGTCGTGGTGGCCGATGGCACGGAAGGTGCGGCCCGACGGCTTGAACGGGTGCTGTGGAACGATCCTGCTTCCGGGGTCTGGCGTCATGCCGACGCCGGTTACGATATCGCGCTCGATTGCGCGCGTGAGCACGGGCTGAACCTGCCCGGCATACTGGGGTGAAAACGACAATCCAAACTGAAAACAGAGAGGAACTGACATGCAAAGACGGAATTTCCTGAAAGCCGGCATTGCCGGCGCAGCCGCGGCGACACTCGCCGCTCCCGCCATCGCGCAGGACAAGCGCGAATGGAAGATGGTCACCGCATGGCCCAAGAACCTGCCCGGCCCGGGCGTTGCCGCCCAGCTTCTGGCCGACCGCATCACCACGCTTTCGGGCGGCCGCATCGAGGTCAAGCTCTTCGCCGCGGGTGAAATCGTTCCCGGTCCCGGCGTTTTTGACGCTGTGTCGGAAGGAACCGCCGAACTCTACCACGCCGTACCCGCGTACTGGGGCTCCAAGTCCAAGGGCATCCTTTTGTTCGGTTCCCAGCCCTTCGGCCTGCGCGCCGACGAACAGTTCGGCTGGATGCAGCATGGCGGTGGCCAGGCACTCTACGACGAAATGTATGCCCGCTTCGGCGTCAAACCGTTCCTGTGCGGTAACTCCGGCCCGCAGTGGGCCGGGTGGTTCCGCAACGAGATCAATTCGGTCGAGGACCTCAAGGGCCTGAAGTTCCGCACCACGGGCCTCGCCTCGGAAATGGCCACGAAGCTCGGCATGGCGGCGGAAGCCATGGGTGGTCCGCCGATGTTTCAGGCGTTGCAGACAGGCGCGCTCGATGCCGGCGAGTTCATCGGTCCCTGGACCGATTCGGCGCTCGGCTTCTATCAGGTTGCGAAGAACTACTACTGGCCGGGCGTTGGCGAACCGTCTTCGGCCGAGGAATGCGGTGTCAATGCGGCCGCCTATGCCGAACTGCCCGAAGATCTGCAGCAGGTCGTCTCGCTCGCCTGCGAAAGCCTCTACAATCCGGTCTGGACCGAATACACGACCAAGCACGCGCAGTCGCTCAAGACCTTGGTCTCCGAGCACGGCGTCAATGTGCGCAAGCTGCCCGATGATGTCGTGGCGGCGATGGGCAAGGCCGCGGAAGAGGTCATTGACGAACTGCGCCAGAACGACGATGAACTGGTCAAGCGGATCACCGAAAGCTTCATCGCGTATCGCGATCTGGTCGGTGGTTACATGACCTATGCCGACAATGGCCAGATGAACGCCCGTGCGGCGATCATGGGCTACTGATCGTCAATTCCCGGCCCGGCGCTCAGCGGCGGGCCGGTTTCCTCGCGGGCGAAGGGGACCCCATGCAGCGTCTTGCGGATTTTCTCGACGGCATCGCCCGCGTGACAGCGAGCATCATTCGCTGGCTTGCGCTCGTGATGGTGCTGGTTCAATTCGCCATCGTGGTGGGCCGCTACGTTTTCGGCGTCAACTCGATCGCCGCCCAGGAAAGCGTGCTTTACATGCATGCGACGCTGTTCATGCTCGGCGCCGCCTACACGCTGTTGGTCGACAAGCACGTTCGCGTCGATGTCTTCTACGCCAAGGCTGCAGTCTCCACGCAACGCCGTATCGACATCTTCGGTCATATCGTGCTGCTCATCCCGTCCATGCTGGCGCTTGCCTACTGGTCCTGGCCCTCGGTGAGAAATTCCTGGAAGATCCTAGAGGGGCCGATTTCGGTTGGCGGCATCGAGGCCGTCTTCCTCATGAAAACCCTGATTCCCGCCTTCTGTATTCTGTTGATCCTGCAATCGCTCGCGCTGTTGATCCGCCTTCATCTGCCACAAGCCCGGATGCCCCGGCCGGAGGGTGACGCGTGAGCCAGTACCTCGATCTCATCATGTTTGCCGGCCTGATCGGAGCGATCCTGCTCGGGTTTCCCGTCTCCTTTTCCATCGCCGGTGTCGCGATCATTTTCGGCTATCTCGGCTGGGCAATGGGGGTGATGGACATCACTCTGCTCGGGGCGACCGGCCAGCGCGTCTTCGGTCTGCTGTCAAATACGGTGCTGATCGCGATCCCCCTGTTCGTGCTGATGGGCGCAGTGCTCGAGAAAAGCCGTATCGCAGAGGAACTGCTCGACACCATGGGCCGGCTGTTCGGTCAGTTGCGCGGCGGTCTCGGCATCTCGGTCGTTCTGGTTGGCGCTCTGCTCGCAGCCTCCACCGGCATCGTCGGCGCAACGGTCGTCGCGATGGGCATGATCGCGCTGCCGACCATGCTGCGTGCCGGTTACGATCCGCGCGTCGCCTCGGGCATCGTCTGCACAGCGGGAACGCTGGGGCAGATCATCCCGCCCTCGACATTGCTGATCATCCTCGCGGACGTGATGTCGAACGCCTATCAGCAAGCCCAGTACGAACAGGGCAAATTCGCCGTCGAGGCACTGTCGGTGGGCCAGTTCTTCGCCGCAGCCATCATGCCGGGGCTGGTTCTGGTGCTGCTTTACCTGATCTACATTCTCGTCCGGGGCGCCATGCGACCCCAGGACATGCCTCCGGCATCGCTGGACATGCCAAGGCCCGAGCGCACCGAAGTGCTTGCAGCCGTGGTCCCGCCGGTGCTTTTGATCATCGCGGTTCTGGGCGCGATCCTGGGCGGAGTGGCCACGCCCACGGAGGCTGCATCCGTGGGCGCCATCGGCGCACTTCTCATGGCCGGCCGCCGCATAAGCCGCAGGCCCAGAATCATTCTCGTCGGAGCCGCCGCACTGGTCCTTCTCGGTGTGCTCGCCGGCGCCTTTCCGGTCCGGCTGCAGCGAAGCGACCTCGGTTTCCTGTCGCAGGCGGCGGGCGGGTTCTATGTGGTCCTGACGATCATCGGCGCCATCGGCATTGCCTATGCGCTCAAGGCGGCGTTTCGTGAAAAGATCATCCATGCCGCAGTCACTTCGACGCTCACCATGACGGCAATGATCTTTGCCACCATTCTTGCGGCCGGCATGTTTTCGCTGGTCTTTATCGGGCTCGGTGGCGAGGAAAGGGTGGCGGAAATCCTCACCGAAATGCCCGGTGGCCCGACCGGGGCGCTGTTGTTCTGCATGGCGCTGGTTTTCGTGCTCGGCTTCTTTTTGGATTTCGTCGAGATATCAGTCATCGTGCTGCCGCTGATTGCCCCGACGCTGATCCTGATGGGACACGATCCGATCTGGCTCGGCGTGCTGCTGGCGATCAACCTCCAGACCAGTTTTCTCACGCCGCCCTTCGGTTTTTCGCTGTTCTATCTGCGTGGCGCGGCGCCCAAGGAAATCTCCACCGGACAGATCTATGCGGGAGTGATGCCGTTCATCGGTTTGCAGATCCTGGGCATGGCGCTCGTGTTCTTCCTGCCGCAGGTGTCGACCTGGTTGCCGCGGGCGCTTTTCTAGCACTTTCTACAGAAGCGCCAGTCGACAATCCGAAGGGCTAATCGCGGATGCGGGTCAGCCCGTCCGGCTGTTTCTTCCAAGTGCAGGGAACTTTGCACCTCCACCTGGCGTTCGAATGGTGGACGCCCCCGGACAAGTGCGCTTGGCGGGGACAATTTCAATTCCCGGAGCATTTGATTGACCGAAACCATACTGATCACAATTTCACTGGTGTGCTTGGTGGCAAGTCTGATCCCGTTCGTGCCGTGCGCGTCCGGCTCCATTCGCGCGTTCGACTTCGGGCGCCTGCAGGTTCTCACACTTTCAATGGTCGCACTCCTTGCGTCCCTCGTTGCGGAGATCTGGCTTTGGGACGATTGGACGACTGTGGGCATCGTTGCGATTGCCATGGCCGCTGTCGCTGCGGCCATTCAACTTTCCCACATCCTCCCTTTCACGCCGATATGGCCTGTCGAGGCGGTACGTTTCGAGGGAGATGAAACGACAGTTCCCACGCTGTCGCTCCTTGCCTGCAACGTAAAACAGGGCAATCGCGACTATCAGCGCGTTATCGACCTTGTTAAGGAGACCAATCCCGACATTGCAGTCTTCATGGAAACCGACAAGGGCTGGGCCGATGCTCTCAGGCCGGTACTGTCGGATTACCGGCATCTCATGGAACAACCTCAGGAGAACAGCTACGGAATGATCTTCGCCACCCGGTTCGAGATGGAGGATGCGAAGGTTCAGTTTCTTCTCAATGAGGAGGTGCCGAGCATCACCGGGATCCTGAAGCTTTCATCCGGCCGGAAGGCCAGGATCCTTGCGATTCACCCCGAACCGCCGGTGCCGGCCCGCGACACTCTGGGCCGAGATGCGGAAATCCTTGTGGCTGCCCGGGTGGCACGCGACGAAACCCTGCCCATCGTGATCACCGGTGATCTCAACGACGTGGCATGGTCCAGAACCACGCGACGTTTCCAGCGCCTTTCCGGATTGCTCGATCCCCGGCAGGGAAGGGGGCTTTTCAACTCGTTTCACGCGGAGTATCCGATCGTGCGCTGGCCGCTCGATCACATTTTCCATTCCGGTGATTTTCAACTTCTGGAGATCGACCGCAAGCCGTCCGTGGGATCGGACCATTTCCCGATGTATTACCGCTTTGCGCTGGACGGCAACAAGGCCAAGGAAACACCGCCGCCGCCGTCCGAGGAAGATATCGAGGACGCCGACGAGGCGATCTCGGTCGAAAAGAACCGGGACCGTCGCCCGGCCGGCACCGACTGGGAAGATTGAAACACGTCAACCAACGAAAACGGCGCCGGGTATGATCCCGGCGCCGTTTTGGTGAAAGGGATTCTGTCCCTGAAGCAGGCCGGCCTAAGCCGGGTTCCGATCAAGTGTCCGGGTCAGATGCCACCCAGGCAGATATACTTGATTTCGAGGTAGTCGTCGCAGCCGTATTTCGAGCCCTCGCGGCCTTGGCCAGACTGCTTGACGCCGCCGAATGGCGCAACCTCGGTGGAGATGAGACCGGTGTTGACGCCCACCATTCCGTATTCCAGCGCCTCGGCAACCCGCCAGACCCTCGAAAGGTCGTTTGCGTAGAAATAGGAGGCGAGCCCGAAGATCGTGTCATTGGCCTGCTCGATCACATCCTCGACGGTCTCGAACTTGAACAGCGGCGCCACCGGGCCGAAGGTCTCGTCCGAAGCCACCTGCATGTCGCGTGTCACGCCGGTCAGGATCGTTGGCTGGAAGAAGGTGCCGCCCAGTTCGTGGCGCTCGCCGCCGGTCATCACTTTGGCGCCCTTCGACTTGGCGTCGTCGATGTGTTCGATCACCTTGGCCACGGCGTCTTCGCTGATCAGCGGACCGGCGTTGACACCGTCGTCGAAGCCGTCGCCGACTTTCATCTTGGAAACCGCTGCGGCGAGCTTTTCGGCAAAGGCATCATAGACCCCGGCCTGGACGTAGATCCGGTTGGCGCAAACGCAGGTCTGACCGTTGTTGCGGTATTTCGAGATCATTGCCCCCTCCACAGCCGCATCGAGATCGGCGTCGTCGAAAACGATGAAGGGCGCGTTGCCGCCGAGTTCCATCGAGGTTTTCTTGACCTGGTCTGCGGACTGGCGCATCAGAATCCGGCCCACTTCGGTCGAGCCGGTGAAGGTGATCTTGCGCACCTTTTCGTTCGAGCAGAATTCCTTGCCGATTTCGGAACTGGATTTGGAGGTGACGACGCTGAACAGTCCCTTGGGAAGACCGGCATCCTGTGCAAGCTTGGCCATCGCCAGAGCCGATAGCGGTGTTTCGGCGGCTGGCTTCGCGACAAAGGCGCAACCGACAGCGAGCGCGGGTCCGAGCTTGCGGGAGATCATCGCATTGGGGAAATTCCAAGGGGTAATCGATGCCACAACGCCCACCGGCTGCTTGATGACCACGATCCGCTTGTCTGGCTGGTGGCCCGGAATGACATCGCCATAAACCCGCTTCGCCTCTTCCGCGAACCATTCGATGAAGCTTGCGCCATACATGATTTCGCCCTTGGCCTCGGCCAGTGGCTTGCCCATTTCTGCGGTCAGGATCGCGCCGAGATCATCGGCATTGGCGACCATGAGATCGTTGAACTTGCGCAACACTGCGCTGCGCTCCTTGCCGGTCTTTTGGGCCCAATCCTTCTGCGCAATCTCTGCCGCGTCGATGGCCTTTCGCGCCTCCTCCACGCCGAGATCGGGGAGGCTCGTGATCACTTCACCGGTTGAGGGATTGAGAACGTCGAAGGACTTGCCGTTCGATGCCTTCTCCACCCAGCTGTCGCCCACAAGCGCCGCGCTGACGAGGAGATCCGGATTCTTCAGCATCTGGGAAAGTGTCTTGCTCATAAAAATTTGTCTCCGGTTTCACGTTTGAGTACTGGAATCGTGCATGTCCGGCATGCCTCGCGATCCGAATACGCCATCAAGAACTGTTTTGGGAGGGGGAAACGGTTGATGGGACGAAAACACGCAACGTAGACGCCCATGAGGTCGTCCTTGTGCCCATCAGTGGCATCATTCCGCTCCGTTCTCGCTATGCGGAATTTCCTGACTGACCTGCGCCCAGGCAAGGAATGTGAAGATCGCCGTTCCACCGATGACGTTGCCAGCGAGAACCGGTAAGAAGAAGGTTCCGAGGGCGCTGAAAACGTTCATCTGACCGGAAACGATCATATAGGCCATCTCGACGGATCCGGCGACGATATGGGTGAAGCCGCACACACCGATCAGCCAGGTAAACAGGGTGATCACCCAGAAGATCGAGCCGCCGGCTTGCGGCAACATCCACACCAGTGCCGCGATGAGGATGCCTGCGGGTATGCCGCGCGCAAACCCCTCGGCGGCCGGAAGCGCCATCGCCTTGCGGGAGATGTCGTCGAATGCCGGCAGCAGTTCCGGCGGAAGCACCGATCCGTAGGCGATGGTCAATGCGGCAATAAAACACCCGATCAGGTTCGCGCCCAGGACCACACCCCAGAGGCGTCCCAGGCGGCCAAACATAGCGCGAGAGGGCTTGGAAGCCACGGGCAGCACGGTCATGATCGTGTTTTCGGTGAAAAGCTGCATGCGCCCCAGAATGACCAGCAGGAAGCCGAAGCTGTAGCCCAGATTGTCAACGAGGTGACGCCACGGCATATCCGGAAGGTAGGTTTCGAACACCGCCTTGCCGATGATCGAGAAACTGATGAGGATGCCTGCGGCGACACCTGACCAGAACAGCGACTTGAACGGACGGCGGAGCTCTTCTTCGCCGTCCACCCGTATGACCTCGTGGATCATTCGCGGAGAAAGCTTGGAGGCCTTGTCCACGGATGCCGACTTGGCTTCCTCGACCACCTCCTCGACCTGTTCTTCCGGTGTCTCGTGTTTCTGTTCGCTCACGCTGTGGTTCTTTCCAGGGTTTTGGCGCTAACGCCTGCTTTTTGATAGGCCGTCAGTTCATCGCGCAGAATGGCCGCGTTGCGCAGGTTGGCCTTGAACCCGACGTCGAAGATGTCGCCGACCAATGGAACAAGCCCGATCAGATAGTCGAGGCCCGAGTTTGCGATCATCCGGGCCAGCATGCGCCTGCGCACGCCGAGTTTGTGACCCCGCCAGATCATCCATGCCGAGGGGGCGGCGGTGAGAGTGTCGCCGATGCCGGGGACGAGGCCCGCGATGCCGTCTATGCCGAACCGGATTGGAGTGCCGGGAAGGCGAAAGCGCGCGTCGAGCAGATTGGCGAGTCGCTCAAGGCGGGCGAGCTCTGCTTCGATTTCGTCGCGCCGGCGGTGCAGGGATTGGGCTGATTCAGACATGCAGTCTTAACCCCTGAACTCCCCATTGGTTCCCTCGTGGGGACTTTGGATCCCCGCGGTTCAGTTGGTTCGCGCGGTGGCTATCAAATCTGCTTCAATCTTCTTTCGGCACAAGCACCTCTTCAAGTTCCTTGAGCGACCCGGTCGCCACCGCAATGATCAGATGATCGCCTTCGCACAGTTCCGTGGAATCATCGACGAGTGTCTCTTCTTCGCCATGGGCCCGGGCAATGACACGACTGTCCTTGGGCAGGGCGAGTTCCTCGACCTTCTTGCCATCGTGGTCGGCAGAGATGGAATAGCCAACGACGCGGATCCCCTTGTGCAGGCGCAGGTCGACCGATGTGTCGGAATTGTCCTTCAATGCCTCGACAATCGAACGCGCAACAGTCGAGTGCGGCGTGATCACGTCCTCAAGGCCCAACTCGTCGCATACCGTCAGCAATTCGTTTCTCACGATCTGCGGGATGACACGATCAAATCCGATCGATCTGCCGACCACGGCAGCGAGAATGTTGACATCGTCCTCGTTGGTCAGGAGCACAAGCGCGTCCGCGTGGTCGCCATAGGCGTCGCGCAGCACGGTTGGAAGCGTACCGTCGCCCTGCAGAAATCCGCAGTCCAGCTGATCGGCCAGTTTCTCCAGGCGTTCGTTGTTCTTGTCGACAATGACCACCTCCTGTCCGTCTTCGATCAATTCACGTGCGGTTGCTATTCCGAAGCGGGAAGCTCCGACAATGATGTTACGCATTCGTCAGGTCCTCTTGTTCCATGTGGCGGGCAGGATGAGCGCGAGAAGGGCGAGAAATTCGAGACGGCCGGCGAGCATCGCGACGACCAGCACCACCTTGAGGTGACCGGCCATGTCGGGTCCGGTGACGCCGGTGCTCAGTCCGACCGTCGAGAGCGCCGAGACGACGTCGAACAATGATGCGAGCGGTGCCATTCCCGACGCAAGAAAGACCGTCCAGGCAACAAACGCGGTGGCGCAGTAAAGCGCGATGATGGCGCCGATCAAGATGATGACATCGGCCTGGACGGCTTTGCCCCGTTCGGTCAGATGCGTGACGGCACGTCGCGGCGCCCGCAACCGCAAGAGGCTCAGGCCGACCATCCGCATCAGTGTTGCCGCGCGATCAAGCTTGATGCCGCCGGACGTGGAGCCTATTCCGCCGCCGATGAGCATGGCCATAAGCAGAAGGGCCACAAGGACGTCGGCATCGTCGACATGCTGGACGGAAAACCCCGCGGTCGTAAAACCGCTGACGAAATTGAGCGTAGAGGGGAGAACATCGTCGGTCCGCCATCCGTCGACGGCGAACTTCGCGGCAGTCACGAAAACGGCTCCTGAAAGGACGGAAACCAGAACCGAACCGGCATTGCTTTTTGCCAGCGCCTTTTGCAAACCCTCGTTGCGCAGCAGGACATAGAAGAAAAGGGACATCGTCGTCGAAAGACAAATCAGGATGACCACGATCTGGGAGAGTTGCGAATAGCTTGCCAGACTGTCCGGTCGCGGAGTGAAACCGCCTGTCGACACCGCAGTCAGCGCCACCACCAGTCCTTCCCATGCGTTCGGCAGCAGAAAGCTCAGCACTGCGATGGAAACGACGGTTATGACGCAGTAGACCGCAAGCAGTTGGCGTGCCTGCGCGCGGGTGGAGGAGAGCAGATTTCGCCCCTCGATCCCCACCTCGCCCATCTGGCGGGCGGTCGGGCCCGGGCCGAGCAGCAATGCGACACCGGCCACGGCGATGGCGAATCCACCTGACCATTGCAGCCAGGCACGTAGAAAATGCCCCGCGAACGGCCAGTCCATAACCCCTTGAGCAACGGTCAGACCCGTCGACGTAATGCCGGAAACGCTTTCGAAGACCGCGTCGAGCGGCTGCATCCCGAGCGCCACGAACGCCGGAACAGGCAGGAGGCTGACGATTATGAACATGGCCGCGAGTGCGCTCACCGCCTCGATATGGCGGACATCGTCTACGGGCGGGCTGCGCCAGGCTAGAAAGGCGCCGGCTGCGCTCAAGGCCAGGCCAGGAGCCAGCCCCGCAGCCACCATGTGGGTACCCTCGACCAGCGACACGGCAAACGGTGGTCCCAGAACAGCAAGAAGAACCGCGCAGTGACCGAGCAGAATACGACCGACCACCGAAGCGCGGGCTGTCCAGGCCACGCTGGCCTGGCCGCGGGTGTTTACCTGCCCTGGCGCTTCGATTGTTCGGACCCTCCGGCTTGCAAATACGGGGTTCAACGCCTGTGGCTTCGGTGCGTTCCACGGCATCTATTGTTTTCCAGTGAACCTTTCCGGGTGGCGCGCATTGGGTGTCAAACAGGAACCCCTCCCGCATGCCATTCAACGATCTCTCCCTGACGCTTCTGCTGGTGACCCTGGCGCTTGCCGGCCTCACCATTCTCGTCTGTGGCATCCGGATGACCGGACTTGCCGACCGCATCGCCGACAGGACGGGTCTCGGCGAGGCGCTGATAGGCGGCGTCTTGCTGGGTGCGGCGACCTCTCTCTCCGGCTCGGTCGTGTCGGTGACCGCAGCACTTGACGGACGCGCGTCGCTTGCCTTTTCCAACGGCGTGGGCGGCATCGCCGCGCAGACCGCGTTTCTCGCTCTTGCCGACATTCTTCACCGCCGCGCAAATCTGGAACATGCCGCCGCCGAATTGGCGAATGTCTTCCAGGGAGCGTTGCTGGTTCTGCTGCTCACGATCCCGATCATTGCCTATGCAGGTCCGGACGTGACCATCTTTGGCGTTCATCCAGGTTCTTTCATTCTGCTTCTCGTCTACGGTGTCGGCGTGGTCGCATCCAAAAGGGTACGAGAGGATCCGATGTGGCGTCCCGTCGGCACGTCGATGACGGAAAAGGATTCACCCGACGAAGAAGAAAGCGACAACAGGGGCAACATAAGACTTTTCGTGGTCTTTGGCGTGTTGATGCTGATTATGGGTGTCGCGGGGTGGATGGTGGCCAAGGTGGCGAACGAGCTGACCGACCGCTATGATCTCTCGGCCTCGCTGGTCGGCGCCCTCATGACGGCTATCGTGACTTCGCTGCCGGAACTCGTCACCACACTTGCCGCGGTTCGCAGAGGTGCTTTGCAACTCGCGGTGGGCGGCATCATCGGCGGCAACACGTTCGACACGCTGTTTCTCACCTTTTCCGATGTGAGCTTCCGTGACGGCTCGATTTACCACGCGCTTGAGCGACCCGACTTCTTCTGGCTTGCGACCGGCCTCGCCATGACCTCGGTCCTGCTGCTTGGCCTGATCGTGCGACAGCGCGCGGGGCCGGGCGGGATCGGATTTGAAAGCATGGGAATTCTGGGTATCTATCTTATGGCGATAGGCGTCCAGGCGTTTGCGATGTGAGCGTGAGGTTCGGCAGCGTGAAGCCTTCAACCGTCTTTCGTGCCAGCCTTGCTTTCGGCAAGCCGTACGACACGCATGATGATCAGCGAAAGTGCCGTGGTCGTGACGCTGATGATCCAGAGCCCGAGCCCGCAACTCAAGCCGACCGACGCTGCCAGCCAGAGGCTTGCTCCTGTCGTCAGGCCACGGACCTTGCCTTTGGCGAAGACGATCATGCCGGCGGCCAGAAACGCAACCCCGCTGGTGACGGCTTCGATGATGCGGATCGGATCCACCCTGACCGGGTCCGGATAGTCCGCCGCGCGTCCCAGCAGCTCCAGCATCAGCAGGCAATAGACGCTTGCCGCGAGGCCGACCAGCATATGGGTGCGCAGGCCGGCGGGGCGATCCTTGCTTTCGCGTTCAAAGCCGATCAGACCGCACAGGATGACCGCCCCGCAAAGCCGGATTGCAAGGATGGAAACAGGTTGGCTTGGCGCGGCTGTCAGTTCCGACGTCAGGGTTTCAAGCATGGTCCTTCCTTTCCGCGTGCGACCCGGTTCAACCGTTAGGACCCGACGATCTTGCCTCCGTTCGGATGCAGGGTCTGACCGGTGAAGTAGGTGGAATCCTCCGACGCCAGGAAAAGGTAACTCGTTGCTACCTCCCACGGCTGACCCGGTCGGCCCATGGGCGAATTTTTGCCGAAGCCTTCCACCTTGTCGGCTGGAATGGAGCCGGGAATGAAGGGCGTCCAGATGGGCCCGGGCGCCACGGCATTCACCCGGATTCCCTTGTCGAGAAGCTGTGTCGCCATTGAGCGGCTGAAAGCAGTTACCGCGCCTCTGGTTGCCGAGTAGTCGACGAGCACCGGGTTGCCCTTGAAGGCGTTGACGGACGCTGTGTTGACGATTGCGTCGCCGTTACCGAGGTGATCGAGTGCGGCTTGGGTCATGAAGAAATAACCCATCACATTGCTGTCGAAGGTGCGACGGAGTTGCTCTTCCGAAATGTCACGCAGATCTTCGTTGAAAAATTGCTGTGCGGCGTTGTTGACGAGGATGTCGATGTCGCCGAACGCTTCCACCGTGTGGGCCACTGCCTGGGTACAGAAGCTCTTGTCGGCGACGTCGCCCTTGATCAGCAGCGCCTCGCTGCCTTCCTCCTCCACCAGCGCCTTCGTGTCTTCCGCGTCCCGGTCTTCATCGAGGTAGACAATGGCGACCTTGGCTCCCTCGCGTGCAAACAGCACCGAGACCGCCCGGCCTATGCCGCTGTCGCCCCCTGTGATCAGGGCGACCTTTCCTGCGATTTTGCCAACACCCGGATAGCGGGGCGCATAATCGGGTGCGGGATCCATCTTGTGCTCGTCGGCAGGCATTGCGTTCTGTTCCTGCGCGGGGATTTCCGGTGCGTCGGACATGATGGCCTCCAGAATGGTTTTGTTGCGTCAGGAGATGAACGCCTCATGCTTCCGACTGTTCCTCCTGCGCTTACAGAAGCACGGCCGTGATTGCCCAGACCACCGCGCCGACCGGCACCAGGGCGACCAGTGCGTAAAGCCCGTCACGCGTCAGCATCGAAAAGGACAGCAGCACGACCGCGGCCCCAAGCAGCGACGAGGAGAACGGAACCAGTTCGAGAAGCGGCATCAATGCGCCGAACACTGTGCAAGCCAGAGGCGGAATGAAGCGGAAGGGTCGGTGGAACAGGAAGCCGAAACGCTCGCGCGTTTGACGGTCGAGACGAGTTGTCCACGGCCGGATCTTGTCGAGCCCGTCTCGAAGCCGTTCGCCGCTGATCTTGCGCCGCATTATCCATTGCGGCAGCCAAAGATGATCCCGCCCGGCAAGCCACTGGACCGAGATGAGAAAGATCAAAATACCGCAGAAACTCGAAAAGGCGGGAATGCCGCTGAGCGGCGTGACAACGAGAAGGGCCGGCACCAGAAGCAACGGAATGAAGCTCGCATGGCCGAATGCATCAAGGATATTGTCGACTGTCACCTGATCGCGCCGCGCCACGTCGGCCGCCCGGTCCATCACATCGCTGAGGGAACGCAACTCGTCCTGTTCACCATCGTTTCCTGTCATGATCTTGTCCTGGACCCTTATGAATACAGTTGGAAGCGGGAACTCTCTGGGTCGTCCGCCGTTGGTCGTTGTTACTTCGGCAATGAAAGGAGCTCGTAATGTTCGAACCCAGTTGGATTTTCTATCTCGCCATGATTACTTTCACACTAGTGATTGTCTTCGCAGTTGTTTCCTTCAGTCGCACGCGACGGGATTCACGCAAAGGTGTTGAGACCTCGATCCCGCGCGATGAAATCGACGCGAAGGCTACAAGCCGCTCGCACTCCTCCGTGGACCACTGATCGTAAGTCCGGCTGCTTATGAATGAATTCTGCAGCTCACTATACGATCAGTGATAGGTGCCATAAAGGAACAAGTCGGCAGCAAACGGTTTGGTTCCAATTGCAGCAGATATTGACAGATCGCCTTAGTTTGCCATGTGTTAGGCAGTGTGCGAGGCGCTCGGCATTTTGATGATGGGCATGAAGCCCATCAAGCAATTGAGCGCGGAAATCTTCTCATTGCGGTTCACGCAGCGCACCAATTCCACTTTGTCGAAGAAGCCAGGGAGTAAGATTTGGCATTTGCCACGCATCCAAATATTTTTTTCGACAGCATGAATCGTGGCGATGGTTCATTGTGACCGCTGCTTCCGACGCAAAAGTTCCCGCTCGGCTTGAGTTTCGCGACTGGCTTTCCGCCTCCCGGGTAACGGGTCAGTCAGCTTTCGATCTTGACACCAGCCTGCGTTGCGCGGGCGTCGCGTTTTTCGGGTTTCTTTCGGTTTTTCCCGCATTGAGCGCGGCCATTTCGGTGTTTGGTCTCGTCGCCGATCCCGGGGCCATCGATGTGAAGGAGCTGCCCTTCGCGGTGGCTCTGCCGGGCGAAGTCATTGCCGTTATCAATGAGCAGGTGGCAGCCTTTGCTGAGCGGGACGCGAAGCTCAGCCTGGGCCTCGCCATCAGTCTGGCAATTGCCCTGTGGAGCGGATCGCGAGGTATGAACGCTCTCATTTTCGCGATTACGCGAGCCTACAGGGAAGACGAGGAGCGCGGCTTCATCCGCAGCGTCCTAATGTCCTTTGCCGCAACCATAGCTGCGTTTGTGGTGGTGTCGGTCATCGTTACTGCTGTAACCCTGATTCCGGTCGCAGCGCTGATCCTGCCTTTTCCAGAAAGCCGTGAAACGGCTGTGTTGTGGTTGCGCTGGCCTGTGGTGACTGCCGTTTTGGCGGGTGCGGTGCTGATGCTCTACCGCTATGCGCCCAACCGCCGCTCACCTCGTGCGCGCTGGGTGGTTCCCGGTGCCGTTCTCGCCACGCTGCTTTGGCTGATCGTTTCGGTGGGGCTGTCCTTCTTCGTGGAGAATTTCGGTAGCTACAACGCCACTTTCGGATCGATCGCCGCCGCTGCAATTTTCATGCTGTGGCTTTATGCCAGCGCCGTGGTCCTGGTCTCCGGCGCACGGTTGAACGCCGAACTTGAGTGGCGAACCCGGCATGACACGACCGTCGGCCCCGACCGCCCGATGGGCGAGCGTGAGGCCTATGTCGCCGACACGCTGGCGCCCGAGATGCGCGACGGCGGTTGATCAAGCGTGAGTGTTGGCCGTGAGCTGTCCGGCCGGTCTGACACCGGACAAGTCCATTCGCGTATGCTTCAGTCTCATTGCGATTGTTGTGGATGCTTTCGCGCCCAGTCCCCGATCTGTGCGGAAAGCGATGCATAGGCCGGCACAACCAGCAGCACGATTGCCGAACCAACCAAAATGCCGAAACCGAGTGACACCGCTGTCGGGATCAGGAACTGCGCCTGCAGAGAGGTCTCCAGGATGAGCGGCGATATGCCGAGAAACGTGGTCAGGGTGGTTAGGAAGATCGGCCGGAACCGCCGTGCTGTCGCTTCGGGCGCGGCGGTTTGCCAGTCGACACCCTCCGAGCGGAGCGCATCATACTCGTTCAGCAGCAGAAGCGAGGCGTTGATCAGAATCCCGGTCAGCCCGATGATTCCGAACATCGACAAAAGCGTAAGGTTGAGCCCCATCAGTGCGTGGCCGGCAATCGCTCCGACAAGGGCGAAAGGGACCGTTAGAAGGATCAGGAACGGCCTCGAATAGGATCTGAAGGCGAGGGCGAGAAGCGCATAGATGGCAAACAGGGCGAGCGCGAAATTCTGCGCCAGCGCCGGGCCGAAGCGTGCCTGCTCTTCCTGTTCGCCGCCATACTGGACCTGAACGCCCGGATAGTCCCGGCGGATTTTCGGCAGGACCTCCTCCTGGATGTATGTGGTTTCCGCTCCTCCTGAAGTCAGGGCCGTATCCACATCCGCCTCCACCGACGTCACGCGTCTTGTGTTGAGCCTCTTGATGGTGGTGGGGGCTGGCTGCCGCGTGATATCGGCCACCGCGCCAATGGGCACAAAGGCGTCACCGGTCGGGATGCGGTATTGCTGCAGATCGGCCAGTGTCTCGCGCTCGCTCTCAGGAAGGCGCACGCGTATTTCCACCTCTTCGTTGTCGCGCAGAATTTCGTCGGCCACTTCGCCAAATGTTGCCGCGCGGACCGCATTGGCAACCTGCGCCAGCGATATGTCCAACGCCACGGCGTCATCGCGCAGCGTGATGACGAGCTCCTCGGCGGCACTCGCCTCGCTGTCGCGGATGCCGTAGACCCCGCTTCGTCCGGCAAGCGCTTTGCGTATTTCTGCGACCGCGGCTTGCCGCGCCTCGGCGCTCGAGGCCGAGATCTGCAATGAAATCGGCGCGCCCGGGCCAACCACGGAGGAAGAAAACACCAGTTCGCGCGCGCCTGGAATTTCTCCCGTTTGCTCACGCCACAGGTCGGCAAAGTGCTGTGCCGCAAAGTTGCGGCTCTCCGCGTCCTGGATCCGAACTTCGACCGTCGCCTCGTTGGCCGCACCGCCAACGCCACCCTCCGGACTTCCCGATGCCGGCTGAAACCCGACCGATATGGCCGTGGCGGTCAGGACATCCGATACCTCGGTGCCGTCGCTTTCGCCCGCCAGGATTTCTGCCGCGCGAGCCGATGCGGCTGCAATTCGCTCTGCCTCGGCAAGCGTGCGTGGTGCTGCGGTTCCCGCGGGCAGGACGAGCCGCGCCGAAACCGTGTTTCCCTCGATCTCGGGAAAGAAGACGAAGCGGACGAGACCCGAAGTCAGGACCGAAACGCTTCCCGCCAGAATGGCGAAACACAGGCACACGGTGAAGAAGGGACGGGCGACGGAGAAGCGTGAGATGCGCCGCATCGGGCCGTCGGCAAAGCGGTCGATGCCCGCTCCGACGCGGGCCCTGAGCCAGTCGGTCACACGCCTTGGCGAATAGCGGCGCGGAGGACGGGTTGAAATGCCGGACAGGTGCTGCGGCAGAATGAAGAAGCTCTCCAAGAGCGACATCGACAGGACCATGATCACGACGGCTGCCACCGGTGCGATGAAGGAGCCGGAGGTTCCCGGCAGGAACAGCAGCGGAACGAACGCCGCGATTGTGGTGGCGACCGCGAACAGGACCGGCCGCGCCATGCGCGTGGCTCCCCTCGTCGCCGCAGCTCTCCCGTCATCAGTGTCTTGCCGTTCAGAATAGACCTGCTCGCCGACGACGATGGCGTCGTCGACCACGATGCCCAGCGCAAGGATGAAGCCGAACAGCGATAGCTGGTTGATTGTGACCCCGAAAACCGACATCAGGCCGAATGTGCCGATGAAGGCGATCAGGATTCCCGCCGAGACCCATGCCGCGATGCGCAGGTCGAGCGCAAGCGTCAGCAGAAGCAGGATCAGTCCTGCGCCAATCACCGCGTTTTTCACCAGCAAGCCGATGCGGCCTTCCAGGTTTTCCGCCTCATTGGTCCATTCCGTGACCTTGATGGAGGGAGGCAGTTTGGGCCTGAGGCGCTCGTTGACGTAGGCTTTCGATGTTTCGACCAGCTCGAGCAGCTGTTCCTGGCCCGAACGAAAGACCGATATGAACACCGCCGGTTCGCCGTCCAGGGACGCGCTCACAGGCACCTCGGCGAGGCCGTCCTCGATCGTGGCGATGCGCCCGAGTTCGACTGTTTCCCCATCTTCGCCACGGATCACGGGAAGGTCTTCGATCCCTGCGCCGCGGCTTTCCTTACCCAGTGTGCGTACCTGAATCCGTGCATCGCCGGATTGCAACGATCCTCCCGACAAATCAAGGTTTTCGGCGCGGATCCTGTCTGCAACGTTTGCGAGACTGAGGCCGTAGGCGCGCAATGTGGCCTGGTCGATCTCTATCCCGATCTCGTCGACGGGAACGCCGGAGATCTCCACCGTTGATACGCCGTCGCGCGCAAGCAGGTCCTGACGCGCTGATTGCGCCAGATCCTTGAGAAGGGTGCGGTCGATGTCTCCGGACAGAACGAACTGTATCGCGAGTTCCTGCGGCTCGACCTCGGTGATGGTCGGGGTCTCGGCTGCATCCGGAAAGATCGTGATGCCGTCGACCGCGGTCTTGATATCGTCCTTGAGGTTCTGGATATCGGCGGAGCGCAATGCGGAAACCGTCACCGCGGCCGATCCCTGCAGAGCCCGGGCATCAATCCGGCGGATCCCCTCAATTGAGCGAATGGCGTTTTCCACAGGCTGAACCACGCCGTCCGACACCTCCCGCGGGGTCGCCCCGGGGTAGGGAACCGTAATCCTCACGGTTCCGGTGTTGATATCGGGAAAGTTCTTGACCGTGAGATTGCCGATGGCGAAAGAGCCCGCCAGCAGCAGGGCTATCATCAGCAGGTTCGGAAACACCCGGTTGCGAATTGCGGCTTCGATCATCCCGCTCATGGGTCTTCCGCCCGGCTTTCGTCATCCGCAGTGCCGGTTTCGCGATCAGCCTGCTCATTGCCGCGAACACGCACGGTGAGACCCGGCAGCGGCGTCGGGATTTCGGTCAGCATGATACGATCCGCCGGCTTCAGGTCGTTGGAAACGAGATAAACCGTGTCATCGTCGCGGTCTTGGACCATCGCCGACACTTCCTCGAGCGTATCGTCCGATCGGACCCGCCAAAGCCGGCCGTCCGTTCGCACTGCGCCAGCCGGAAGCCGGAACAGTTGGCGCGAGGCCTCCGGCATCGGGATGGATATCGTCACCAGTCCGTTGAGGATCAGGCCGTTGTCCGGCGCGAACGGATCGCTGACCTCGGCAACAACATCCACCGTTCTTGCCTGCCCTTCGAGAACCGGAGCGACGCGAGCGATCCGTCCGTTGAGACTATTACCACTGTCGGTCTCGATTTCGACCTTCCGGTCAATCAGGTCTCCCCCTTGTCGGAGTGCGCGGAAATCCGGTTCGCTCAGGCCAACCCGTATCTCGGCGGTATCCGAGGCCACCAGGGTGCCGATCTGTTCGCCCAACTGAACCAGCTGCCCTGGTGATACATTTTCTGCTATGACAAGCGCATTGAACGGGGCCGTCAGCCGGGTATCAGCGAGACGCAGTTCCGCCGCGTCCAGCGAAGCCTCGGCCTGAGCGACACGCGCACGGGCCGCGCGGAAATCGGCAGTTGCCCGTTCGACTTCGGCGTCGGCTGCAAATCCCTCTTCGTCCAGTTCGGACTGCCGCGTGAGCGCAGCCTGTGCCTGTGCCTCGGCTGCTTGGGCGCTTTCGAGATCCGCGCGTGCGCGAGCCACCTCCGTTTCAAGCTTGCGTGCTTCGATCCGGATCAGCAGGTCGCCTTCCGCAACTTCCGATCCCAGCGCAAACCTTTCGCCGATCCCGGTGATGCGGCCTGAGACCTCGGGAGCGACATCAATCCGGGCCGATGCACGCACGAAGGCCGTATCGATGACAGCAGGTGGCGCCGACACCGGTTCCGGATGGGCAACTTCCACCAATGGTGTCGCGGGCGGCGTCGATTGCTGCGAAGTGTCGAAGCTCGAGGCGTAGAACGCGATGCCGATGCCGGCAGCAAGCAGCACCACACCGCCGAGTGCAAAAAGTAATCTCGTAAACATATCGTGCAGCCAACCGTTGCACCGGGCCCCGGTTCCACGCCTTCGGGTGCGGCAAGCCGCCGCAGGCTGGCGCGCCGGTCCGCGGACGCCCGCTGGGGCGGATGTCGAATGCGTCACGACGGAACGACTTTGGAGGTAACGAGTTTGTCGTCCATGACGCAGGAATTCTTCGGTCAGTGGCACGAGGCGGCGCGCACCTCAACGGGGCTGTTCTGGATGGCGTTCTGGGCGTTCGGGCTGGGCTATCTCATCTCGAGCATGATTCAGGTCTTCGTGACCGAAGCGAGAATGAAGCGCAGCATGGGCGAGGCGGGTCCGAAAAGCGTCGCGCTTGCCAGCTTGTTCGGTTTCATTTCCAGCTCTTGTTCCTTTGCCGCCCTTGCCACCACAAGATCTCTGTTCGCCAAGGGCGCGGGCCTCGTTCCGTCGCTCGCCTTCCTGCTGGCTTCCACCAATCTGGTCGTCGAACTCGGGATCATCATAGCGGTGTTCCTGTCGTGGCAGTTTGTGGTCGGTGAGTATCTCGGCGGCCTCCTGCTGATTGGTTTCATGTGGCTGATCGTCCGGCTGACCGGCCCGAAAAAGCTCATCGAAACGGCCCGCGAGCGCGCCCGTGAACAGGAAGGCGGCAATGACGAGGATGCTCCGGACTGGCGTAGCCTGATCCGCCGGCGGGAAGGCTGGCGTCGGGTCGCGCAGCAGTATTTCATGGAATGGGCGATGGTCTGGAAGGACGTGACGATCGGCTTTACGGTCGCCGGCATTGTCGCTGTCTTCATTCCCCGCCGTTTCTTCGAATGGCTGTTTGTCGGCTCCGGCAGCGGGGATCTGGGATTTCTGCAGCTGCTGCAGCACACTCTCATCGGTCCGGTGGCGGCCTTTTTCACATTCATCGGCTCAATGGGAAACATTCCCTTGGCCGCTGTCCTGTTTTCCAACGGAGTAAGCTTCGCCGGCGTGATGGCGTTCATCTTCGCCGATCTCGTGGTGTTCCCGGTTCTGCGCATTCAGGCCAAATATTACGGCTGGCGGTTTGCGTTCTACGTTCTGGGTGTCTTTCTGGCCGCGCTTGTAACGGCCACGATCGCCATGCACTACGGGTTCCAGTTTGCAGGCCTTCTGCCCGATGCGTCCGCAGCGCAAAGCGCGACCGACCGGGATTTCTTCGTGGTTGACTACAAGTTGTTCCTGAACACTGCCTTTTTCGCGGTCAGCCTGGTTTTCGTCATCTGGAAGGTCAGGACTTCGGGCATTCCGCTCGGCTGGGGCTCCGATGTGTCCGAAAGAATACTGTTCGTCCTGACCATGCTCGCCTTTGCCTGGCTTCTCGGCGGGTGGCTGGTGGCCCCGCAACTTGCCGCGTGACGGGGGCAGCTCTTTTCGTGATCCCTGTTGCTGGTGCTCGATGATTACCTGCCGGGCGTGAAGGCGTTGAGCGTTTCGGCAACCAGCGGGTTGGGAAAGCGCCGTTGCAGTGTCACGGCGAAGAAGTTCTCGGTGATGCCCTCAAGCCGTGCGTATTCGACCAGCGTTCCGGTTTCGAGTTCGTCCCGGACCACGATGGGGGGAATGACCGCGAGGCCGGCCTTTGCCCGGGCCAGAAGACGAAGCATCGCCATATCGTCTGCCTCGGCGGCAATCCTCGGAACCACGCCGATTTGTTCGAGAAGCGCATCGAATGAGGCTCGCAGCGCGGACTCCGGCGTCGGCAGGATCAGGGCTTGGGTTTGGAAAATCTCCCGGGGCGACAGCGTCTGAAGTTCAGCGTCCGGGGTGCCGATCAGGCTTACCGGCTGTTCCGACAGCTTGTGCACCAAATAGGGGCTCGCCGCGTCCCGCGCCGGGACGAGATTTGTCAGAACCACGTCGATCGCCATCGCCTCAAGCGCGCGCAGCAGTTCGGTCTGTACTCCGGACCGAAGTACGACTTCGACATCCTCACGCCCGATAATGGGCTTCAGGAACCCTATCTGAAAGTTCCGCGACAGGGTCGCCAGCGCGCCGATTCTGAGAACCTGGCGCTTCGCGCCGGCTGACCTGAGTGCCGCCGAGAGGTTTTCCGAAGCCCGGAAAATCTCCTCGGCATGGTCCAATGCAATACGGCCCGCTTCGGTAAGCACAAGGTTGCGACCGGCGCGTTCAAACAGGTCGTGGCCGAGCGATGCCTCCAGCGCCTTGATCTGGGATGAGACCGCTGATTGCGAAATGTTGAGCGCGCGGGCCGCTCCCGTGAGGGTTCCGTCGCGCGCGACGGCGCGAAACAGCCGGAGATGATGAAGATTGATTGTGCTCATCATTCTATTTTATAGAATTATTTTTGAAATAATATGTAATTTTATTGATGGATGTCATCCACTATCTGGTGGCCTTACACGCTCACACACCGTGCTGCTGGAGGGTAATCATGGCATCCGTAGTCTCACTGTCGTTCCTGCCGCCGCTCGCGCTTTTAGCCGTTGCGGCTTTCGCGCTGGCCCGCCCGGGGCGTAGGCCGGGCGCGCTGACCCGTCTGGCTGAGGGGGTGACACTTGCCGGTCTTGGGTTGTCGCTTGCGGGTCTCGTCCAGTTTCTCGCCTTCGGTCCGAGCCGGATCGGCCTCCTAGAGGGCTGGGCTTATGTGGGCCTTCGCGCCGATCTGGTCAGCATCACGCTTGCCGTCCTGGTTTCGTTCATCGGATGGATCGTCATGCGCTACAGCCGGACCTATCTCGACGGCGAGGCGCGGGAAGGGGCCTTCCACGGGCTGATGCTTGCGACCCTCGCAGCGGTGCTGATTTTTGTCCAGTCGGGCAGCCTTCTGGTGCTGGTTGGCGCCACCTGCGCCGTGGGCATTTCGCTCCGGCGTCTGCTTCTGTTTTACCGGGAGCGGGCGGAGGCCCGGCGCGCGTCCATCAAGTTTGGCTTGGTCTGGCACGGGGGAGATGTCGCGCTTGCGCTCGCCGCACTGCTTCTGGTGGCTTCGTTCGGGACCGGCAATCTCGATGAGTTGAGCGCTTCGGCACAGGCTGGCGGTCTGGGGCTCTCGGGGCATGTCGCCGTCGGGTTCATCGTGCTTGCGGCCATTCTCAAGACTGCCTCCTTCCCGCTGCATGGCTGGCTCACAGAGGTGATGGAGGCGCCGACGCCGGTATCGGCGCTTCTGCATGCCGGGATCATCAATTCGGGCGGCGTCATTCTGCTTTTCTGCGCGAGCCTGGTGCAGATGAGCCCGGGGGCGATGGCAAGCCTTGCCATGATCGGCGGCTTCACGGCTCTTTTCGGCGCGTCGGTCATGTTGACGCAAAGCGCGATCAAGACTTCGCTCGCCTGGTCGACAGTCGCACAGATGGGGTTCATGCTGTTGCAGTGCGGACTTGGCCTGTGGGCGTTGGCGCTGCTGCACATCATTGCCCATTCGCTCTACAAGGCGCACGCCTTTCTCTCCTCCGGCGGGGCCGTGGCCCAGGTTGCTTCCCTGCGGCGTCCCGGTCCTGTGGCCGTGCCCGGCTTTCAGGTGGTTCTGAGATCCTTCGCTCTGGCGCTCGTTCTCTATGGCGCCATCGCGGTGTTGTTCAGCATGGTGCTTGGCCCGAAGTCGGCACAGGCGCTCGCGCTCGGCGCAATCCTGATCTTCGGGGTCGCCTATCTGGTGGCACAGGGGCTCGCGGACCTCGCGCCGGTCGCCCTGACGCGGCGCACGGTCGTGGCCTCTGTCGCAGCCGCCATCGCCTATTTCTCCTTCCAGGCCGGAGCGACGGCCATCTGGGGCGGCGTGCTTCCGGCGGCGCCTGTCCCGGGACCGCTGGAATGGGCGCTGATCGTGCTCGCGATCGTCTCCTTCGGGCTCGTTGCATTCGCCCAGGCGCTTTTTCCGCTGTGGGCGCATCACCCGGCCACTGCGGGGGTCAGGGTGCATCTCGCCAACGGTCTTTATCTCAACGCCCTGCTGGATCGCGCCATTGGCGGCTTTCGGTCGAGCAAATCCATCTGACACCACGGAGACGGACATGTTTCAGAAGCAGTCGCACATCATCCCGGCGCGGGTGTCGGACATCACGCGGTCAGCCGAAGCCGCCGCGCGGGCCATTCCTCCGAGCTTTCCCCTGGAAGCAACAGTTGCGGTCAATCCCTTCCTGGGCCAGCTATCCGAAAGCCTGGCCATGGCCTCGGCACGGATGATGCGGGTGGCAGGCGTCCGGATCACAAGAAGCCCTGAGGACTATGTCCTTTCAATGCATCAAGGCGAGATCACGGACACCGATCTGGCCGAGGCGCTCGAGGCCTCGACCGATCTGCAAAAGCCGGCCGGTGTTGCCGAACTCAAAGAGGCGGTTTCCGCGCATGGTGACGATGTTACGGGACCGCTCCCGACCATCGCAGATCTCGCCGCCGCCTCGACAGGCATTGACTGGCCTTCGGTCATCGAAAAGACCGTCGGGCTTTGGGCCGCCGGACATTTCGACAAGGGGCAGGCGCTCTGGTCGCCCGCTCCCGGTCTCGACGTTTTCGCCGCCTGGCGGGCGTGGGCCGTGCACGACCTGACACCGGAAATTGCCGGCCTGGCGGGCTTTTGCGCCCATGTGAGCAATGCGCCGGATACGGCCGAGCGGGCGATCCTGCGCGCGTCCGAAGCGATCGGGCTGACGGAGGCCGCCGCCGACACCGCCTTTCACCGGCTCTACATGGATCTTGGCGGATGGTCGCAGCATGCGCGCTGGCAACTCTGGCAGGCCGAGCTGGACGGTCGGAGCGACACCGCGCTGACCGGGCTTCTTGCGATCCGCCTGATCTGGGAGGAGGCGCTTCTTGCCCATGTTCCCGGCATCGCGGAGGACTGGGCGGAAGCGGTCAGCGCGCATGCCGCCCCGATCGAACCCAGCGCCGGTCAGGTTGCGCTTGCAATCCTTCAGGAAGCCGCAGACCGGGCGCATCAACGGAAGCTTGCCCATGCGCTCGACGGAGGGACGGGGTCGGCCGGATCGAAAACGGAAACCGACCGACCCTTCCTGCAGGCGGCATTCTGCATCGATGTGCGCTCGGAAGTTTTCCGGCGGGCGCTTGAGGCTGTCGATCCGTCAATCGAAACAATCGGTTTTGCCGGGTTTTTCGGTTTGCCAATATCCCACAAGGCAAAAGGTTCGGATGTGGCCGAAGCACACCTTCCGGTGCTGCTCAACGCATCGGTCGAGACCACCAGCCATTGCGATGCTGCCAATGAACACGAGGTGCGGATTGCGGCCAGAACCAGCCGGGCCTGGGGGCGTTTCCGGCAGGCTGCGGTCTCATCGTTCGCCTTTATTGAGGCCGCAGGCCCGCTCTACGCTGCAAAGCTTGTCCGCGATGCGTTGGGCATGCCCGCAAAGCCGCCAAAGCCCGATCCGGCCCCGCAGGTTGTGGGTGGCCTGTCGGCTGAGGCGAAGACCGATACGGCGCAGGCGGTGCTAAAGGCCATGAGCATGACGGAGGGGCATGGCGACTACGTGCTGCTTCTCGGGCATGGGGGGCACACCACCAATAACCCGCACGAAAGCGCCTATCACTGCGGCGCCTGCGGCGGGTACACCGGAGAGGTATCGGCGCGTGTTCTTGCCGCATTGCTCAACGACCCCGAAACACGGGCCGGACTTTCGGCGCGCGGCATCACCGTCCCCTATGCCACACGGTTCATTGCCGGATTGCACGACACCACCACGGACCAAGTCACGCTTTATCCGGACGGGCTCGGTGCAGCTCACGATGCCACTCTCGGCAAGATCGAAGCCTGGCTCGATCGGGCAGGCCGGGCTGCCCGGACAGAGAGATCACTGAAGCTGCCGGGCTCGACCCCGGATACGGTTTCTGCGCGTGCGTTCAACTGGGCCGAGGTGCGGCCTGAATGGGGCCTTGCCGGTTGCGCCGCCTTCATCGCGGCGCCCCGGGCGGCAACGGCCGGAAAGGATCTCGGCGGGCGGGCCTTCCTGCACAGCTACGACTGGAGAGCGGACGAGGGGTTCGCAACGCTTGAACTGATCCTGACCGCTCCGGTTGTCGTGGCCAGCTGGATCAGCCTTCAATATTACGGGTCGACCGTCGCGCCGGATGTCTTTGGCGGCGGCAACAAGCTCATCCACAACGTGGTTGGCGGGATTGGCGTGGTCGAAGGCAACGGCGGAGGCCTGCGGCCCGGACTGCCCCTGCAGGCAGTCCATGACGGTGAAAAGCCGGTGCACGAACCGCTCCGGCTTTCCGTCATGATCGAAGCGCCCCGTGAGGCGATTGGCGATGTGCTCGACCGGCATCCAGAGGTTCGCGCCCTGTTCGACAATGGCTGGCTGCACCTGTTCGCGCTGAAGGACGGAAAGATCGAAGCCCGCTACCGGCCGGGCCTGTCTTGGTGCGTTGGATCGGATCAAGCAATCGATGTTTGATATAAGGGCATCGATGGGGAGTTGGATCGATGGGGTGACCGGTGATGGAGAGGCGAATCGGGGTACGGCCCGGAATCGCCAACGTCATGTGTCCGGACGCGTATGTCCGGGCCAGCATGGGTCTCGTCTTCCAATTTCAGAGTGCACTCAAAGACCGGAAACCTTCTTTCGCAGTTCGGTCTTGAGCACTTTGCCGTAATTGTTCTTCGGCAAGGCTGTTTCGAAAAAATAAGCTCTGGGGCGCTTGAAGCCCGCGATCAGCGAGCGGCAATGGGCATCGAGCTCTTCAGGGTTCGGAGGTCTATCAGTCGAAGCGACGATGACCGCGACAACTTCCTCGCCCCATTGCGCATTCGGCCTGCCGATGACCGAAACCTCCGATACCGCCGGGTGCATCAACAGCGCTTCCTCGACCTCGCGCGGATAGATGTTGGTCCCGCCTGAAATGATGACGTCCTTTGAGCGGTCCCGCAGCGTCAGATAGCCGTCCTCGTCGAGCGTCCCCATGTCGCCGGTCCACAGCCAGCCATCCTTGATGCTTTGCGCCGTGGCGTCGGGATTGTTCCAGTAGCCTTTCATGACCGGCGCGCCCGAAACGACGATTTCGCCGATCTCGCCCGGCGGCTGCTCCGCGCCATCGGCGTCAACCACCCGGACGGACACGCAGGACTGCGCCGGACCGACCGATGCGAGCCGCTCGCGCCAGCGCGAATGCGCGCGGTCAATGATGTCTGAGCGGGAGAGGGACGTGATCGTCATCGGAGATTCGCCCTGTCCGTAAATCTGGACAAATCGCGGTCCGAAATGCGCAACCGCTGCCTTAATGTCGGCCTGATACATCGGCCCGCCGCCATAAACGATGGTGCGCAGCCCTTCGCCGGAATATCCTGTCTTTCGTGCGGTGGTGAGCCAGCGGCTGATCATCGTCGGCGCCGCGAACATGGTGACGTTGCCGAGCCGCGGCACAAGTGCAGACAGCTCCACTGCATCAAAGCCCCCCGAAAGCGGGACCACATGGCGGCTGCCGCGGAGCACATGCATGAAGTTGTAGAGCCCCGCCCCATGCGACAGCGGCGCGGCATAGACTGCCGCATCCTCGGCAAGCACATCGTCGACATCGACAAAATAGGCGTAGGTCATGGCGTGCAGATTGGCATTGGTCAGCATCACGCCCTTGGGCTTGCCGGTGGTTCCGGAGGTGTAGAACAGCCATGCCAGATCATCCGGCGCGCGCGGCTCGGGCGCTGCAATCGCCGCGCCCTCGGCGGCAAAGGTCGGCTCGGCTTCGATGTCATGGACAGTGCAAGTGGAAGCCAGCAGAGAGTGAAGTTCCTCCGCCCCTGAGACAAAGAGAACCTTGCTGCCCGAATCCTCGACAATGAAAGCGGCCTCACGTGGATGCAGCTTGGCGTTGATGGGGACGGCCACAGCTCCTGCAAACCAGACGCCGTAGAGCAGTTCAAGATAGGCGGTGCTGTTCTTCATGAAGATCGCGACGCGGTCGCCGGGTTCCACCTTGTGCCTGGTCCGCAGAAGGCCACCGATGCGGGCGGCGTTTGCCGCAAACTCTGAATAGCTTGCCGCCACGTTCTCGCCGGACAAAAGCGCCGGTGCATCGGGCACCCGTCTGGCTGTGCGGACGAGCCATTCTGCCAAGTTCATTCACGATCTCCTGATCCGGTGTCCAAAGAGCGTCTCAATGTGTTGCCTGGCGCGCGACCGCAAGCCCGGCCCGTGCCGATTGCTGCAGGAAAGACTGGTCTGTGCCAAGCACGAAAAGTGTCGCTCCGCAGTGGCTCCATCTGGAACATGCGGATGGATCGGAAACAAACATGCCGCCCGACACACCAATTGTGCGTGCAGCGCCCATGACCTGCTCTCCCATTGCCATGATGTCTGGTGCACCGGGGTCGGTGCCCCCTTCTGATACGGCGAGATCCACAGGCCCCACCAGAAGGCCATCCACACCATCGGTTGCGGCGATCTCTCCGGCTTCGACGACTGCGGATCGGTCTTCGATCTGGCAGATCAGAACCGTTTCTTCGGCTTGGGCTTCAAGATGCCCTGCGATGCCGCGCGCGCCATAACCCGCAGCCGCTGTCGATGGAGAAAACCCTCTGGCACCATCCCGATAGCTGAATTTCTGTACCAGTTCCGCCGCCATGGCCGCGCTCCTGACCTGAGGAACCACGATGCCTGCGGCACCGCAGTCGAGCGAAGTCGATATCCATTGCCCTTCGATACAGGGTATCCGGACCATCGCGGCCAGATTGGCGGCCCTTGCAGCCAAGGTTGCGCAGGCGATGCTTTCGCGATCAAACGGGGCATGCTCGGCATCAATGACCACAAAGTCGAACCCCAAACCGCCCAGTATCTCGATGACTGCGGGATCCCGGAGTTTGACGAAGGTTCCGATCATCGGCATGCGGCTGCGGAGCCTTTGCGCGAATGCCTTGCGTGCGTTCATCGATCAGGCCTCACCATAGCCGCCACCCCCCGGGGTGATCATGAAGACTTCGTCGTCGGGATTCATTTCGCGCTTTCGGGTGTCGGAGACGTCTTTGCCGTTGATCTGGAAAGTGCCTTTGGCTCCGTCGCCGCCACCGAAAACCCCTTCCGGACCATGCGAAAGACGGCTGGGAATGGTGTTGAGCAGCCAGCGCGAATTGGTGCGCATCCTGTAGCCGATGCGCTGTCCGTCGCCGCCGGGCTGTCGCCCGGTTCCGCCGGTCCCGCGTTCAAGCTCCTTGCAGGTGAAGGCAATCGGGTAGGACGCCTCCAGCACCTCGACGGGGACCGCGGACACCCCGGTGGGATAACAGATGGCCGACAGGCCGGGTTTATGGGCGCGTGCACCCATCCCGCCCGAATAGTTGAACATGGAGCTGGTGAACGGCTTGCCCTGCGCGTCCTTGCCCTGGACCTGGATGGTCCAGACCGCGCCTGAGCCCTCGGCGACAACGTCGTCCGGCAGGATCTGGGCCAGCGCCTTCAGAATGGGGAAGGGGACGTACATGCCGACCACGTGCCGCGCATTGACGGGCGAGGGGTAGCGCGCATTGACCACGCAGTGTTCGGGCAACTTGATCTTGATTGGCGCCAGTGAGCCTGCATTGTTTGGAAGGTCCGGGTTGAGCGTCGATCGGATGGCGAACGTGGCATAGGCGTGGGTATAGGCTGGCACCACGTTGATACCCATGGCGCTGGGGCCGGAAGACCCTTCGAAATCGATGGTGATCTCGCCAGCTTCCGGATCGACGGTGACTGCGGTCCTTAGATCGATCACTTCGCCGCCCGGCACGTCAAACTTCGAAGCGCCGTGCCACGTGCCCGCCGGCAGTTCCGAAATGGCGTCGCGCGTGGCTTTCTCCGAGCGCGCGATGATCTCTTTCGACAGCGTCGAGATGTCATCGAGACCATAGCGGTCGCAGAGCGCGTTCAATCGTTCCGCTGCGATCATGCCGCTCGAGACCTGTGCGCCAAGGTCGCCCATCAGCGCGTCGGGTGTACGCACGTTGCGCTTGATGATCGAGAACAGCGTTTCGTTGGGCCGTCCTTCCTCGTAAAGCTTCATCACCGGGATCCAGAGACCTTCCTCGTGGATGTCTCGGGCTCCGGAGCCGATCCCGTAACCGCCGATGTCGGAATGGTGGATGGTCGAGCCGGCATAGGCGATGATTCTGCCGTTGCGAAAGATCGGAGAAATGATTGTGATGTCGAAGAAGTGACCTGCCGACATCCAGGGATCGTTGGTAATGAGCACATCGCCGGGTTTGAGCTTGTCCATGTCTGTATGTTCAAGCAGGTTGCGCGCAGCGGCCGCAAGCGAGTTGATATGTCCGGGCGTGCCGGTGACCGCCTGGGCCACCATCCTTGCTTTTTCGTCAAACAGACCGTTGGCAAGATCGCCCGCTTCGCGCACGATCGGACTGAAAGCTATGCGCTGCAGCGCTCTGGCTTGCTCGCTGACGATACCGATGAGATTGCTCCACAGGATCTGAAGTTCGACGCCGTCCATCATGAGGCTCCCTTTGTCTTTTCGGCAACGATGCTGCCGCTCTCATGCAGGGTCGCAACCCAGTTTTCGAGAATGAAAATTGTTGTTTCGCGTTCTTCAATGATGACCGGACCGGCAAGTGCATCCTCCGCGGTAATCATGGAGCGCTGGTGAACCTGAACCTCCTGCGGTTTGCCGCCAATGAAGACGGTGCGGCTTTCTGCCTTGCGCTCAATACCGTGGGTCTCCTGGCGTGCCGCCGGTCGGTCGGCCGGTGAGCCGCTTGCGGTCACCAGCCAGTTGACGATCTCGATGCCCATGCCGGTGAGTTTGAGGCCATACTGTTGGTGGTACTCGGTTTCGAACAGTTCCTCGATGCGTCTTGTGTCGCGCGAAGCGATGACATCGGCGGGCAGGTTGATCCGGACTTCGGACTGCTGGCCGGAATAGCGCATCTCCACGGCGTGGGCGAAACGGGCCTCGCTGTCGGGAATGCCTGCCTCTCGCAGCGCTTCGCCGCCTTCCCTGGTCATGCTCGCCAGCACCGCGTCGACAGCATCCCAGTCGAGATCGGCGAGCGGTGAAACCAGGCTGCGGACCAGGTCGATCTGCGCCGGGGTCACCAGGGTTCCGAACGCCGAAAGCACGCTGGCGAGCGGCGGATAGATCACCTTGGTGCTTTCGGTGAGTTCGCCGACCATGCAGGCGTGAACCGGACCGGCGCCGCCGAAGGCCAGAAGCGGCAATCCACGGTAGTCGATACCCCGCTCGGTGGCGTGGGTCCGGGTCGCCGCCGCCATCTGCTCACAGACGACTTCGAACACGCCCCAAGCTGCCTGGGAACGCGGAAGGCTGAGGCTGGCGCCGAGATTGTCGAGCGCCTTCTCCGCGGCCCCGGTGTCGAGCTGCATGTCGCCGCCCAGGAACCGCTTCGGGTCGAGAATGCCGAGAACAACATCGGCATCGGTGACGCAGGGATCAACGCCGCCGCGGCCATAGCAGGCGGGGCCGGGCATGGAACCGGCGCTTTCCGGACCGATCTTGAGAAGGCCAAGGTCGTCGACCGAGGCGATCGAGCCACCGCCTGCGCCGATCTCGATCATGTCGATCGACGGCACGGTGATCGGCATGCCGCTGCCCGGCTTGAAACGGTACCGCCGGTCGACCTCGAATGTACCGGTCACCAGCGGTTCGTGGTCCTGAACGATGCAGGCCTTGGCGGTGGTGCCACCCATGTCGAATGAAATCAGGTCCGGAATGCCGAAGATGCGGGAGAAATAGCAGGCGACCAGCGCGCCCGCGGCAGGACCGGATTCGATCATGCGGACGGGAATGGTGCTGGCGCGCTCGGCGCCTATGACCCCGCCATTGGACAGCATGATCAGCGGCTGCTGCGAGAAGCCGCGGTCCCTGAGCTCGGTGATAAGCGCCGACAGGTATGGCCGGGTGATCGGCACCGTGTAGGCGTTGATCGCAACCGTCGAGGCACGCAGGTATTCGCGCATCTGTGGCGCGATGACACTGGACAGCGAAACATAGATATCGGGCGCTTCCTCTGCGAAAATACGCCGGACTTCTTCTTCGTTGTCACCGTTGCGATAGGAATTGAGAAAGCACACCGCTACCGAGACAATTCCGGCTTCACGGCACTTGGCAATGATGTCGAGAATTTCGGCGCGGTCGACTGCGGTGCCCACGGTTGCGTCGGCAAAGGTCCGTTCGCGCACGGTAAATGTGCGCTCCATCGGGATCAGCGGTTCCGCAAACTCGATCTGCGGATCGTACATGTCATAGCGATGCTCCTCGCGGATATAGAGGACGTCGCGGAACCCTTCGGTCAGCAGCAGCGCAACCGGCGGGCCTTTTCGTTCGATCAGCGCGTTTGTGACCACGGTGGTGGCGTGGACAACGACATCATCGACATCGGCAGGCGCAATTCCGGCTTTTCCGAGCACCAGATCCACACCCCGGAAGAAGCCCTCAAGCAGATTGTTGTGGGTGGTCAGGGTCTTGTCGACATAGCTCTGCCCATCGGAGGCCAGAAGTACGGCGTCGGTGAAGGTTCCGCCGATGTCGATGGCGAGCGAATAGCGTGTCATGTCGGGTACTCCGTGCATCCCAAGTCGATGGATATGGCGCGCGCGGCTTGAGTGACGGCGGCGCAAAGTGTTGCAGGCGGTTCAGCGGGAATGTCCTGAACCGAGCCGGCGATGGTGATGGTTGCGACAAACTTGTTTTCAAGATCGAAGATCGGCGAGGAAAGCGCGTTGAGGCCGTTAAGTGTCTCCTCGGGAGCGACAGCCCAGCCGGTGCGGGCCGTGCGGGTAACTTCGGTTTCCAGACGCGCCGGGTCAAAGGGCTGGCCATTGGCAAGCGGAGGATGGCTTGCGGCGAGTTCGCCCGTCAGCAGATCCGGATCTCCGAAAGCCAGCGCGACCTTGCCTTGTGCCGAAGCATGAAATGACAACAGCGCGCCGGGCTTGGTGACGATCTGCACTGGCGAATCCACACGAACGATGTCGACCACGCGCATCCCGTTCTGCTCCGGGATCGACAGCGTGCAGGTGAAGCCTGCCTTGTCGCGCAGTTGCACCATTACCGGCCGTGCGGTGCTTGTCAGTTGTGTGCCGTCGGCTATGGCCTGGCCGACGTGAAACAGCTTCAGCGTGAGCCGGTAGCGTTCCGAAACAGGGTCCTGCCGGACGTAGCCTATGTTGCACAGCGTCTGCAGGTAGCGGTAGACTTTCGCCCGCGGCATGCCGAGCCGCCGGGCGAGATCCGTGACGCGCACGTCCTCAGTCATCGGCGCCATTTCCTCGATGATCTGGAAGGCGGCGATAGCCGAATGATTGTTGATCTTGCTGGTGTCTTTCATGTCATTATCCCGGAAACAGGTTTGGCAGCGTCAGCGTCAGAGACGGCACAAAGGCAACCAGGGCGAGAACTATCAGTGAGATTCCGATCATCGGCAGAATGGCGACGGCGACTTTTTCAAGCGGCGTCTTGCCGATGGCCGAGACAATGAACAGGCACAACCCCACCGGTGGCGTGATCATGCCGATCATAAGGTTGAGCACCACCATGACGCCGAACTGGACCCGGTCGATGCCCAGCAGCGGGAATATCTCGTTGAGGATCGGCATCACCAGAACCAGGGCTGCAAGTGGCTCCAGAAACAGTCCCAGGATCAACAGCACCAGGTTGAGCAGCAGAATGAGCACCCAGGGCTCGGAACTGATCCCGAGCATCTGTTGGGCGATTTCGCGTGGGATGTTTTCAATGCCGAGAATGAAGGACGTCATGCTGGCCATGGCGACAATCAGCATCACGCCTGCGGTCATGGTGGCCGCCTCATAAAACGAGGTGACGATTTTCGAAGCGTTGAGGGTGCGGTAGAGCAGCAGGCCGACCCCCAGTGCATAGACCACCGCGATGGCTGCGGCTTCAGTCGGCGTAAAAACGCCGCTGCGGATGCCGCCGACGATGATGACCGGCAGCAACAGTGCTGGAAGTGCCCGGGCGGCCAGCGGCCACCGTTCCTCTGCGGGAACCGCGGCCGGCAGCGGATGGTTCTCGCGCCTAGCCTTGAGAATGACATAGATCAGCAGTGCGGCACACAGCGCAAAGGCGGGAACGATGCCGGCGAGAAACAGGTCGGCAATCGAGGTGCCGGTCAGCACGCCATAGAGTATCAGTGCCAGCGATGGCGGAACCAGCGGCCCGAGGATCGACCCGGCCGCGGTCAGTGCCGCGGCGTATTCGGGCTTGTAGCCATCGCGCTGCATGGCCGGGATCATCACGCTGCCGATCGCCGAGGCTTCGGCCGTCGCAGCCCCGCTGACGCCGGAGAACATCATGCTGGCTAGCACATTGACCGCGGCCAGCCCGCCGCGGACGCGGCCCACCATCATCTGTGCGAAGCGGACGATCTGGCGGGTCAGGTCGGCCGAATTCATGAGGTTGCCCGCCAGAATGAAGAACGGGATTGTCAGGAGCACGAAATTGTCAATGCCGGCGATCATCTTTTGGGGAAAGCCGATCAACAGATGAAGCTGGTCGTTGACGATCAGATAAGTGAGCGACGAGAGCCCCAGGCTGAAGGCTACCGGGATTCCGATGACCATGAAGCCCAGAAAGGAAAGAAGGTAGAGGGTCACAGGGTCTGGCCTCCGTGATCGCCGGCGGGATCGTGCAGGGAATGTCCGTTCATCCATGCGCGCACATAAAGGGCAATGTCTGCAATGATGCGCAGTGCCAGGAGCGTCATGCCCAGCGGCAAGGCGAAGTAGACCCAGAAGACCCGGGGCGCCTGAGGCGCGTCGGCTCCGAAAAGGTCTTCAAGAATGAAGCTGAGTGCCGGGATCGGCTGTGATCCGGCAAGGTCGGCATAGATGTAGCCGTACCAGGCAAGGGCGACGCACAGGGCTGCCGAAAGGATGCAGCCGAGGATGGCCAGCATCAGGGCCGGCACTCGCGGCAGCGCGTTCGCCAGGATCGACAATGCCGCGATCTCCCCGCGCTCATAGGCGAATATCATGGCGAGAAACGATGTCCAGATCAGCAGATAGCGGCACAATTCTTCCGACCACAGCAACGAGGAATTCAGTCCGTAGCGCATGATCACCTGCGCCACCATGACTGTCAGCAGCAAGGCCATCAATGCGACCAGAAGCGCCTTCAGGCCGGTGCGAAAGCCATGATGAAATGCTGATCGTGTCACGGCATCAACTCCGGTTTGCTGGCCACGTAAGGCGCATTCTCGCGCGCGTTCTCTGGGGTCCGGCGCTCGGGGCGCCGGACCGTTCCTGCTTGGGACAGGAGGTTGATTCAAAAAGTCAGTCGAAGTCGGCTTCCTGGTATTCGGTCAAGTGCAGATAATCCTCCCGCACCGGAGCGAACACGTCGAGATTGAGAGCAACCTCGTCGCCGATGGCTTCTCCGCAATGGACGACATCGGGAGGGATTCTGACAACCTGTCCCGCGCCGACCTCGACTACGTCATCGCCGATCTCGAACCGGACGCGTCCAGACACGACGTAGGCGAGTTGCTCGAAGGGATGGGAATGGGGTTTCTTCTCCATCCCCGGCTCCAGCCAGTTCATTACCATCAGGGCATTGTCGCCGCGGAAGGCGGTTCGCGAAACGCCTTCGCGAACCTTTTCCCGGGGAAGCCTCTCCCAGCCGTAGACCTTGGTTGACGCCATGGCGGTCACTGGCCCTGTGCGAAAGCTTCGTCGAACTTGGCGATCATCGGATCCTTTTCCTTCCAGGTGGTCACCACTGGAGCGGTGAGATCCTTGAGAGCGTCCAGATCATCGAGCCTGTTTACGGTCACGCCATTCTCTTCAAGGAAGGCGATGGTATCGGCTTCCTGGGAGGCCGCCAGCGCGTAGGCTTCAGCGGTGGCTTCCTTGCCCGCCGCTTCGACCGCGGCCTTGTCCTCGTCGCTCAACTTGTCCCACTGAGCGCCTGACATCATGATCACGCCGGGCCAGAAATAGTGACCGGTGAGTGTGACCTGCTTGGCTGCGTTGTAGAGGCTCTCCGACTTGATCGAGGAGACATTGATTTCGACGGCGTCGATGGTCCCGGTTTCAAGTGCGGAGTAGACCTCGCCATAGGCCATGCCGATCGGGTTGACGCCAACCGCCTCCCAGATCGCCTTGTGCAAGGGGATCGGCACAATGCGCGTCTTCAGTCCCTCGAAATCGGCCAGACTGGTGACCTGCTGGTCCTTGGCGAGGAAGTGGCGAAGCCCGGCTTCGACAAAGCCAAGGCCCTTGATGTTCTTCTCGTCGAGCGTGGCCAGAAGTTCGTCTCCGAGATCGGATGTGAGAACCGTGGACAATTGCTCATAGGTCGAAACGGTGAAGGGCTGCTGCAGCGCGTCAAAGGGTGCGGCGCCCAGAACCAGCGGCAAGGTCGCCGAGGAGACCAGAGCGCCATCGATCAGGCCGATCTGGATACCTTCGAGCAATTGCTTGTCGTCGCCAAGCTGACGGTCACCGTAGACTTCAATCTTGACATTGCCATCGGTCTTTTCCGCGACCTTGTCAGCGAAAATCTCGAGGCCCGTATGGAACACATGGGTCGATGCAGCCGCATGGCCCATTTTCAGCGTGACCTCTTGCGCGCCGGCCAGTGTAGGCAGTGCAAGTAGGGCCACGCCCGCAAAAACAGATAATTTTCTCATTTCTTCCTCCCAAAGGTTGTTTCAATGAGTGAAACAACAGAATGCAGAGTGAAACGGAATCGATTTTGCGTCAAGGCCTGATCGCGTTTTGGGGGATGGCAAGCGGGAAAAAGTGTCGGCCAGCCTGAGGCTGACGAGGGAGCCATCGTGACCGATGTTTCAGTGACGGGCCTGCCGTTACAGCTGACTTGAAACTCGACCGTCGGATCTGCATTCACTGAATTGCGGGCAGCCCTGACAGCGCCCTCCGCGTGCACTGGAGGGCGTTCTGCGGATAGACCAATGGCTCACTGGGTGGCAGCCCGTGTGATGTGCTTGCCGAGCGGATCCGGCTACGCCGACTATCCGTCGATTGGCGCAGCTGCTCAGGAAGTCGCGCGCTTGCGCAGATCGGATTTCGACGGTGCGACCGAGCAGAGTGTCGAAGCGGTCGATCTGCGATCAGGAAGAAGGAGCAGCAAATGGGGGCACTCTGTCCGTCAGCCGATTTCCGCAACCGCGGCGATTTCAATACGCAGGCTGGGGAAGGCGAGCCGGGCTTCATAGGTGGCACGGGCAGGCAGGTTGTCGCGGTCCACCCATTCGTCCCAGACAACGTTGAAGTCGGCGAAATCCTTGATATGCGGCAACAGAACGGTCACGAACATGAGCTTCGACCGGCTGGAGCCACCCTTTTTTAAAAGCTCGTCGATCTTGGCCAGAACCTCCCGGGTCTGCACCTCGAGCGAGCCGTCCTGGGTGTCGGCCACCTGACCTGAAATATAGAGGGTTCGTCCGTTTCCGGTTGCAGCCGCGAAATGGGCACCCGGTTCAATTCGCGTAATGTCACTCATGTCTATCTTCCTTGCTTGTTGTTTGCGATGGGGCGGTCCGGCGAGATGCCCAATCCCATGGGCGCCTCCTGCCTCAATAAGTCGCCCGGCCAGTTTCTTGCCGAAGGGCTTGGTCAGCACGATCACATCGCCCTTGACCGCCATCGGTGACAACGGCGCAAAGCTCCTTCGTGTCACAGGCATTCATGTGTCGGACCTTCCGCTTGGAAAATTCGGAACACGGTAGAACTCTGCGGCATTGCCTGCAAACAGCGCGTACTGATCGCGCTCAGGCAGGCCGGAGAAGACGCGGCGGAAATGGTCGTAGGTCTGACGGAACGAAGCGGACAGCGTCACCACCGGGTGGTCGCTTGCCAGCATGCAACGCTCAGGCCCGAACGCCTCCAGGCAGGCGCGCGAGACGAAGCTGAGGCTCTCTTCGGTCCAGTTCGGGTCGTAGGCCACCAGATCGGAGATCTTGAGCCAGACATTCGGCGCGCCCGCCAACCTCTTCAGCCCCTGAGCCCAGTGGGCGAGGCCCTCCGGTGTCCTGTCGAACGGCGACCCACAATGATTGATGACGAAGCGGATTCCGGGGAAGCCTTGAAAGAGATCCACAGCGTCATCAAACTGCCAAGGCGACATCAGCAGGTCAAAGGACAGGTTCAGCGGCTCGAGCCGGGCCAGATCTGCCTGCCATGCCGGGTCGAGCATGCGGCCTCTGTCCTTCACTGCAGCGCGAGCCGGGTCGGGATGCCAGCTTACGATGTCGCGGACGCCCACAACCCGCTCATGGGCTGCAAGCGCTTCAAGTATTGCGCCGGCACCTTCCGATGCCAGATCGGCAAAGGCCACATAGCGCGTTGCGATTCCATCGGGTCGCGCGAGCGTGTCCAGCCACGCGATCTCGCCCAGCGGATCGGCGGGATCCCAGTTTGCCTCGACATGAATGCTCGCGGCGAGGTGAAAGCCTTTCGCCGCCGCCAGGTAATCTTCCGGCAGGCAGGACTGCCCAAGCGGCGCGCGCTTTTGTCCGCGCAACCACGGATGCCGGTCCAATGACAGATCCCACAGATGATGGTGGGCATCGACGATGGGGCCGGCATAAAGGCCGTCGGCGCCAAGCAGGTTCTCCACCTCAGTGGCCCATGTGGCGGCGCTGTGCGACACGGTTTGCGAGCCACAGCCAACGCCGCGTTGTGTCTGGCGATGCAGCTGGAATCATTTTGAGTGCGGCATCCGAAAGCGCGTCGAGGCGCGCAACAGGCAGGCTGGAATTCGCGTCGATCTCTTCGGCGATTTCAATAAACCGTTTGGCGTTCTCCACCGAGCCGAACAGGGGCGCGATATCGCCGGACACAAACTCCTCCCATGTCAGTGAGGGGTCCCATCCGAACCGGGAAAAGGCGAGATAGCTGATCTCGCTCGTGGCATTGTAATCTGAGGGCTCGCCCCAGACCGTCAGGCCTTCCATGCCCATCTCCTTTCCCTTGATGCACATGTCGGCAAAGTCGCGGGAGTTGAGCGCGTAGCGTTCGGTGCGGGCGTCGCCGTTCCATTGGCAGGCGAATTGACAGCGCAGAACATTGGGCTGGGTCGGAAGCGCCTCGACTTCCTCGGCGGTGATCGCATTGCGCAGGCGCTTCCAGTAGGTCCGGTTGGCCGTATGCTGGTAGATGGCGCCCTTGGGCAGGGCGGATTGCGCTTCGATGGCGACGGGCTCCAGCAGATTGTCCCACTGCATCTCGCAATAGATCCAGAGGTCCGGCTTCGCTGCCTTCGCGGCGCTGTAGAGACGCGGAAAGTTTGCTGCCATGTCCGAATGCGACCAGCTGTCGCCGTACTCGGCGGCCCGGCGCGCGGCTTCCGCATCATTGGCGCGGCGGGCGACGCAACGGTCGCAATCGCACACGCCGTAATCACCGCTTTCGATATTGATGCCGCCGATATCGAAGGTCTGGGCCAGCCAGGAGACGGCTTCCTCCATCCAGTCAAGCACTTCCGGTGCGCTGGGGCAGGCGGTGACGGTGTAGTCGGAGTGCGGGAAGTTGAGCGGAAAATCCAGATCCGCGATCTGGAAGCCGATATCGCGGCTGAACTGCGCCTTGTGCTGCGGATTGTCCTTGAGCCATGTCGAGAGGTTGTAGCGGTGCTTGCCCTCCCAGTAGACCCCGCCATAGGCCCCGATCGCGATCCCCGGGATGATGCGCACGCCGCGCTCGCGTCCGTAGCGGCACAGTTCGTGCGCAGCATCGATGCCGCCGTGGCTGTCGCGGAGAAAACCGTAGATGACGATGCCGCCGATGCGGTTGTCGGAACAGAAGTCGATGAGCCGCCGGTAATCGGCGAGAAAACCCGACGGCGGCTTCTGATAGGGATTGAAGACGCCGATTTCCTGCTGCCCGATCTGGGACAGTTCCCAGTTGGTGGAGTGGTCCCAGGTCCAGAAGGTGCGATAGGCAAGTCCCGGTCCGTCGGATATGGGCCCGTTGGCAAGTGCTGAGAGATCCAGCGTTCGTCCGGCCCGCGCGGCGAGCTCTTGTGCTCCGTAGATCACGCCGGAAAACGGTCCTCCGCGAATTTCTGCGCCACCTTCGATCGCCGCAATCTCGAAATGCCCCTCCGGGAGGGTGTCGTCCAGTGTCAAGGTGACGGTGCAGCCTGACAGCGCAACCTCATCGGTCCTGCCGCGCAGAAGGCGTGCAGCGTGCGGGTGAAGCTCTTCTCCGTGGATTGGCATTCCTGGTCACTCCCCTGTTCCGATTGACACACTACAGCAGAAACAATATCAAATATCAACGTTAGTTTTTGCTAGTGATACTGACACTGAATGGCGCTCTGCGCCCTAGCCGGAGAGATCGATCATGGCTCAAATCAGCGAAACACTGGCGTCCCTTCGCCAATCCTGGCCGATGCCTTCACGGCCTCGCCCGATCACCATCATCGGCTGCGGCGGCATCGTGCGGGACGCCCATCTCCCGGCCTATCGCAAGATGGGTCTTCCGGTAGCCGGTGTCTTTGATGTGAACCGTGAAACCGCAGATGCGCTGGCGGCCGATTTTGCGGTGCCGCAGGTGCACGCGACGCTTGAGGAAGCCCTTGCTGCCTGCGGCACCGAAGGCGTTTTCGACATGGCGCTGCCGCCGGCTGTCCTGCTCGATACCGCAAGACAATTGCCCCACGGCGCGGTGGCTCTTGTGCAAAAGCCCCTCGGTCCCGATGGAGCAGCCGCTCGCGCGATCGTCGCGGCGCTCGATGAGCGCAGGGTGACCGCCGCGACGAATTTCCAGCTCCGCTTCACGCCATCGATGATGGCGATTGAGGATGCAGTGCGCAAAGGCCTCTTCGGCGAGGTCGTCGATGTCGACATACATCTCGCCGTCTACATGCCGTGGGAGTTGTGGTCGTTTATCCCGCACATGCCGGCCGTCGAGCTGCCGCTGCATTCGATCCATTATCTGGACTGGATCCGGGGCCTTCTCGGCGAGCCCCACAGCATCTACGCCAAGGCGGTCAAGCATCCGCGCTATCCCGATCAGGCCGATGCACGTTCGAGCATCATCCTGGATTACGGGGACCGCGTGCGCTGTGCGCTGTCGCTCAATCATACCTACAACAAGGGGCCGAAGCATATTGATGCAACAATCCGCATCGAGGGCACCAAGGGCGCGGCCCATCTGACTGTCGGCTATCTGATCGACTATGTCCGGCCTGTTCCTGAAAAACTGGAGATCTGTTTCGAAGGGCAGGAGTGGACTGAATTGCCCCTCACGGGAGAGCGCGTCCCCGATTCCTTTGCCTATGTTCAGGCCAACCTGCAGCGGTTCGCGGCGGGCGAGGACGACCGGCTGGTCACCGATGTCCATGATTCCATCCGAACGATGTTTCTGGTCGACGCCGGACTGGAATCGAGCAGGCGCGGCGGCGTGGTGCCTGAAAGCTGATGTTGATGCCAGCAATTCCCAGACAGGTGACCGTCCATCCGCGGTACGAAACGGTGCTCGATTTCGGGATTGGGGGTTCCTGTTCCGGGTTGATTGTTGCCCTGCTGCCGGTCCTGATGGTCTATTCGGTGTTCCGGAGCCAGATCCTGAACGGCGCGGTATCGGGGGCAGTGCGATGACGGATCCTGTGGCTGAACGCGACGAGCCCTTGGTGTTTCTCTACCGGCTCAAGCCCGGCATGGGCCCCGAATATGACCGGGCCCACGAGGCGGTCTGGCCGGAGATCATCGCCTTGCTCGATGAAGCCGGGTTCTATGATTATCGCATCTGGCGTCGCGGTGATCTGGTTGTCAGCAGTCTTCGCACCCGCCGGGGTTACGGCCACGCTGCGAGTGTGACAGCGGCAAGTGCTATCCAGGCACGCTGGACCGCATCGCTCTCTCATGTGTTCGAAGAAATCGCCGATGATCGCGGTGAGCCGTTGTGGCTTGATCTGATCTTCTCCCACCGTCCGGAGGAGGAGAGATGACCATGTCACAATGTGCGTCAGTCAACACGGTCGGGCGGCCGCCTGGCGGCGATCCGGGCAAGCGGGAAGCGAACCTCCGGCTGGTGTCCGCCCAGCGCACCGGTGATCTTTTCCGCAGCCTCGTACGTGACCTCGCAGGCGTCATCGAAACTGACTTTTTGCCGCGCGGCGGAAAGAAACGGCATTGTCAGCACGGCCTGGGCGAAGCCGGTGCTGTCGAGCAGCGGAAAGCTGACGTCGGTAATGCCCTGCAGGCCCTCGCCGGTTACCATCTCGTAGCCGCGCGTTCGGATTTTCTCGATTCTGAGGATCAGTCCTTCAGCTTCTTCGGCGGATCTGGTCCGGCGCAGGTCGCCGAGAATCCAGTCCTTGACGGCCTGTCGCTGAAACGCAACCAGCAGTCGGCCGGAGGAGGTGGACATCGCAGGGTTCTTCGTGCCGACGCGAAGCCGGAAGCCCAGCGGGGCGGGGCTGTCCACCTGGGCGACGACGCGAATGAACGTGGTGTCGAGAATGGCAATGTGCAGCGCCTGGTCGGCGATGACCGAGGCCGAGTTCATCAGAGGCGTCGCCATGTCGATGAGCCGAGCCAGCGGCGGATAGAGATGCGCCAGTTCGTACATCCTGTTCGACAGAAAGTACCCGTCATCGCCGGGGCGTCGTTGAATGAAGCCGCGGCGTTCCAGAACCATCATGACCCGGTAGACCTCCTGAACCGAGCGGCCGAGAAGCTGGGCGATTTCGCTCTGGGTGACGCCATGCGACAGCCCGGCCAGAAGCTCGAGAATGTCGAGCCCCTTCTCGAGCGCGGGCGCTCCGTAGGGTTGTTTGTCGGCTTTGCCGGAAGAGGTCGCGGCGTCGTCTGCTGCGGCGGATCGGGGGGTCGAAATCTTGGCCATGGCTTTCGGCAATTCGCGTATCGGAGTGGAATTCATGTATGAAAAGAGAATTTTATATATGAATTCCCGGCAATGCAAGCATGGCCACTGATGGCCGCCGTTTTTCCGCGGCTGTCAACATTGTATAGAAAACGAGAACGATGATGAAGACAAATCTCTCCAGGGACCTCACCCAGTGCACGGTCGATTTTGAAAAGCCGGGCAAGCAGATCGGCAGCTTCTACATTCCGCTGTCTGTGCATGACGATGCCTGGGGCGTGATCCCGGTCCCGATTGCGGTGATTGCCAACGGCGAAGGCCCGACGGTGATTTTCGAAGGCGGCAATCATGGAGACGAATACGAAGGTCCGATCGCTCTTGGAGAGATGATCCGCGAGATCGATATCGACAAGGTCTCGGGAAGGATCATTGTCATTCCTGCGATCAACCTGCCTGCGGTTCTTGCCGCCAAGCGCACCTCTCCCGTTGACGATCTGAACCTGAACCGGATCTTTCCCGGCAATGCGCTGGGAAGCGCCTCCGAGCAGATTGCAGCCTTCCTCAACGACGTGATCTTTCCGTTGGGCGATGTCTTTGTCGATCTTCACTCGGGCGGGACTTCGCTCGACATCCTTCCAAGCGCGGTGATCGAACCAGGACTGACGCCTGAGCAACACGAGGCGAACGTGAAGGCGGCGTCGGTCTTCGGGGCTCCGATCGCGGTGGTGATCGACAATCGCGGTGATCCGCGGACGGCGACCGCCTCGGCCGCACGCCACGGAATGACGACGATCGGAACCGAAATGGCGGGAAGCGGCACAGTCTCGATCGAGGCGCTGGCGCTGTGCCGGCGCGGCATCTACAACGTCCTGGCGCATGCCGGGGTCGTCCCGCAGGACATGGCCACGCCCGCTTCCGCGCCGACGCTCTACACCCTTTCCTCGACCGCCCACCTCATCTGCGAAGATGACGGTGTGCTCGAAACCCTGCATCCTCTGGGAACCGGGGTGAAGGCGGGTCAGCTTGCTGGCCGCGTTCATTTCCTGGGTCAGCCTCAGCGGCAGCCGGTCGATCTTCATTACCGGGCCGACGGGATCGTTTATGGTCGCCGCCGGCCCGGTCGGGTTCGTCCGGGCAATTGCTGTCTCGTCGTTGCGTCTCCCATTGAAGGAGCTCGGACATGATTGCTCTTGATGATATTCGCAGTGCTGCAGAGCGCATCGGGCAGCATGTTCGCCGGACACCGACGATCGAAGTCACGTGCATATCCCGACCGGTGACGGAGGCGCGGCTGTTCCTGAAGCTTGAAAACGTGCAGGCTTCCGGCTCCTTCAAGGCTCGGGGTGCGACCAACAAGCTTCTCAGCCTTCCGCGCCAAGCGGTGGCAAGGGGAATCGTGACGGCATCGGGCGGCAACCACGGTCTGGCCGTCGCCCGCGCCGCGCGGTTGGCCGGCGTGGAGGCGACCGTTTACGTGACCGAGAGCGCGACCGAGGAAAAGCGTGAGAAACTGAGGCTCTGGGGCGCGAATGTCGAGGTGCTCGGCAAAATCTGGAACGAGGCGAATGTGGGGGCGATTGCTCATGCCGAAGAAAGCGGCGCCGCCTATTTTCATCCCTTTGCCGATCCAATGGTCGTTGCCGGGCAGGGGACGGCGGCTCTGGAACTGCTTGCAGATGCGCCTGATCTCGACGTCGTTCTGGTTGCCATCGGTGGGGGCGGCCTGATTTCAGGCATGGCAGTGGCGCTCAAGGCGCTGAAGCCGTCTATCCGCCTGATCGGGATCGAGCCGGTCGGTTCGCCGACCCTGAAGGCGAGCCTCGATGCCGGAAAGGTGGTGCGGCTCGAAACCGTCACCAGCAAGGTGGCGACAATGAGTTGCGGCGAGACCGATCCCGAGGTCTTCGAACTGATCCGCACTCACGTCGACGAGATCGTGCTGATAAGCGATGAGGAAATGGAGACGGCAGCCAGGTGGCTCTGGTTTGAACTCGGTATGGCTGCCGATCTCAGCGGAGCCGCCGCCATTGCTGCGCTGCGCAGCGGCAAGGTTCATCTCAAGGACGGTGACATTGCCGGTGCGCTGGTCTGCGGCGCCGGTTTGGATGGCGTGTAACCATGGGAGCGATCCGCTGAACTGTGCGAGTTTTGCCAAAAGTCGGAGGCTCGTAGCCCGGGGACACCGAAAGCCTTGCCAGCCGACATCACATAGCTTTCAGTTTCACGGATCCCCCGTTGCACATGGCCGTTACGTGAAGTAGCGGTATTTGCCGGTACAAAATTGTCCGCCATCACCGGTATTAAATCCCCAGAAATTCAGAGCGTTTCGCTATGTTTGTTTATTGGCGTGAAGTTTACCCCTAGTTGTGTCTTTGCTGCCGATCGAGCCGAAAAGACCAGCCCGCCACAAGTTTGTTTCTCTAGCCTGACTCCGATCTCGGAAGGGTCAGGTGCTCATGACTGCATTTCACAGTGGCTATATACAGGCACCAATTCGCCGAAAACAACGCCATGAACCCGGGTCGGCCCTGTTCCTGTCTGCGGCTGTATGTGCTTTTGCAGCCTCTGGCGTTCTGGCTGTGCAAACCATTGAAGCGGGGGCACAGGACGCGGATCCGGATATCGTTGTTTACCACACAGGCGCACTCTCGCTTGGCAAGTCGGATGGGTTGGATGCCCAGCTTGAAAACAGGTCGACCATTGACCTCAGTGAAGTGCGGGTCGGGACGGCGATGGGGCCCCAGGCCATCAGAGTCCTGACTTCCGGCGCGCAATATCCTCGCCCGGGCGGGGCTGCCGGACACATTACGATCACCCAATCTGGCACGCTGACCTCTTCGAACCTTGCCAACGAGACCATCGCAAACACGTCCGCTGTGATGTATGCGAACAGCCGTGGCGGCGAAGGCATCAACGCGGACCATGAGCAGAAGCGGCAGGCCGGCAATGGCGGCAGCGGCGGCGACATAGCCATCAACAACAATGGCGATATCGTCAGCAACGTCGAGCAGACCTACGGCATTCACGCTGTCAGCTATGGCGGAACCGGAGGTGCACAGGACACGCACAGCAGCAAATATCCGGCGGGGCTTGGCGGCAAGGGCGGGCGTGTAACGCTGATCAATCAGGGCAACGTCACAACCACGAAAGCCGATGCCGCCGCAATTGTGCTTCAAAGCCTCGGCGGTCCCTCCGGCCGCGACGAAACCCAGAGCGATCTGAAAAGTGGCGGATCCGTCAGTCTGACAGTGAACAACAAGGCACCGGGTACGGCGTCCACCATTTCGACCCGCGGAGAGAAATCCGCCGGGATCGTCGCGCAAAGCGTCGGCGGCGGAGACATCACCTATGATCTCGATAACGGCGCCCCGCGTCCGGTGAGTGGTGGTAAAGGCGGTACGGTCTCAGTCCATGTCGGCGCCAGCCGTATTACGACAGTCGGCGGCCTCTCGCATGGCGCGGTGCTGCAGAGCATTGGAGGTTCCTCGGGCTTCTCGCCGAAGGGCAAGCAGGGGTCACACGGAGGCAATGCATCAAGCGTGAGTGCCACAGCCGCCGCGGGCTCTATGATTTCGACGACGGGCGTGAACTCGGACGGCTTGCTCCTGCAATCGATTGGCGGCAGTGGCGGTTTAGGAGGCTTCGACACCGGCAGTGTGGCCGTCGGCGGACATGGCGGAGATGGCGGGCACGCGGGCACAGTGGTTCTCGACATGGCTGGCAAGATCGAGACCAAAGGCGATCATTCCCTCGGCGCTCTGACCCAGAGCATCGGCGGCGGCGGCGGGCGCGGCGGCAATGCCGACGCCAAGGGCGTATTTACGGCGCTGGCAATTGGCGGCGACGGGGGCGACGGCGGTCATGGTGGAAAGATCGATATCACGGTCAATGACATCGTCACCGAAGGGCTGTTTTCGCATGCGATCAGCGCGCTGAGTATCGGAGGAGGCGGTGGCCATGGCGGCACGGCCACTGCCCGCGCCACAGCCCCGGTGCTGGCCTCGGCAACAGCCGTCGGCGGCAAAGGGGGCAAAGGCGGCAATGGCGGTGAGATTGAGATCCACGCGGACGGTCATCTGAAGACCGCGGGCGCACACTCCTTTGGCGTGCTTGCATCTTCGATCGGCGGTGGCGGCGGCAATGGCGGGGCGGCGCACAGCCTTTCGGCGAGCGCCGGGCCAGTCAGCCTTTCGGTTTCCGTCGGCATTGGCGGACACGGCGGCAGCGGCGGCAGCGGGGGGGCGGTGACGCTTGAGCAGAAGACAGGGGCGGCAATTGCGACCGATGGCGCATTTTCGATCGGAATGGCCGCCTTGAGCCTTGGCGGCGGCGGCGGAGCAGGTGGCGGAGCACAAAGCCTGGCTACCAGTGTCGCTGCGGGTGAAGGCGCAATCAGCGGCTCGGTTGCCATAGCGATCGGCGGCCAAGGCGGTGATGGCGGCAACGGCAATGCCATCTCCGTGACCTCGGACGGTGCCATTTCGACCAAGGGCGCCTTCGCGCTTGGTGTCCATGTCCTGAGCGCCGGCGGAGGCGGCGGGCATGGCGGCAACTCGACCTCACTGAGCGCCGCACTTTCCACTGGCATGTCGGCATCGGTATCGGCTGCCGTTGGGGGATCGGGAGGAAAGGGCGGTGCCGGAAGCAACCTGACCATCGATCTGGGCGGCGGTTCCAAGGTATCGACGCTTGGCGATCACGCTGCAGGTATCGTGGCTCAAAGCATCGGCGGCGGAGGCGGCACAGGTGGAAATGCCTTGTCGCTGGCCGCATCCATAGGCGCCGAGGGCAATGGCAACGCCATCTCTGTGGGCGTTGGCGGCACCGGCGGCGCCGGCGGCGACGGCGGCAGCGCCGATGTCGGTTCGTCCGGCGTAGTGTCGACCAAGGGCGCCCTGTCGCACGCTATTCTGGCACAAAGCATCGGGGGTGGAGGCGGTTCGGGAGGCAATTCGATCTCGGCCGCCGCAGCGGTCGGAGCCAAAGCCGCGCGAAGCCTGTCAACATCAATCGGCGGCAACGGAAAGTCGGCAGGGCATGGTGGGGACGTCAAGGTCGAAGCATCCGGCCAGATCTTCACCGAAGGGCAGTTTGCCGTCGGCATCGCCGCCCAAAGCATCGGCGGCAGCGGGGGTATCGGCGGCAACTCCGAATCGGCCAGCGCCGCAATTAGCACCGGGCAAGAGAAGGACAAACCGTCCAAGGCGCCAGGCGGCAAGACCGTAACGGTCTCGGTCGGCGGCAATGGCGGGGATGGCGGCCAGGGCGGCGCGGTCAACATCATCAATGGCGGCGCTCTGACCACTCAGGGCGCGGCAAGCATCGGGCTGATGGCGCAGAGTATCGGTGGTGGCGGAGGTGCCGGCGGGCACGCGGATTCCATTTTCATCACAGGATCGTCCAAGACACCGGTTGACGACAACGGAACCGGATTCTCGCTGTCGCATCTGAAATCGCTCGAGGTTACGCTTGGAGGCAATGGCGGCGACGGGGGCAATGGCGGCAAGGTGGATATCCTGCAGCGCTACCAGGATCTGACGACCTATGGCGATGGAGCCGCGGCCATCCTGGCGCAAAGCATCGGCGGCGGCGGCGGGATCGCTGCAGCGGCCGATCATGTGTCGTTTCTGAAGACCGGCCGGATCGGCGGCCACAGCACTGCCGGGCACGGGTCGGATGTTAAGGTCACGACCGCCAGCGGCATTTCGACCAGTGGACTATTTGCGAGCGGCATCATTGCCCAGAGCATCGGCGGTGGCGGAGGCGCAGTGCTATCTTCGGAAAACCTGCGTAGCCGGTTTCTTGAGACCAACGATCTGGCGAGCAAGAAGGGCGATGTCAACCTGGGAGGCCTTATGACGGCCGGAAAGGGAGGCCGGGTCACGATCGATAGCGGCGGCAACATCGAGACGTACGGCAACCATGCAGCCGGTGTGATCGCCCAAAGCATCGGCGGCGGCGGCGGCCTCGCGACCGTCGACAATGCGGAGTCTCCAACCTATGTGGCTGTTTATGCTGAGCTTGACCATGACGCCAACAGCCAGAACGGCGCCAGCGACGTAACTGTCAGCCAATCAGGCGCAATCGAAACGTCCGGTATCGGCGCCACAGGCATAATTGCCCAGTCCATCGGAGGCGGCGGCGGCCTGGTCCAAGCCGCATCCACGGTCATCGACGAAACCAACAATGCCGCGATCGATGCCGTCCTGAACAAGAATAGCGGCGGCGGACACGGCGGCAAAATCTCGGTTGAACAGACCGCGGACGCCTTGATCCACACCACCGGAGACGGCGCTGTCGGCATAATCGCTCAAAGCATCGGCGGCACTGGCGGCCTGATACAGGAGAAAGACGGCAAGCTTACACTTCACAATCACAAGACGGCCGGAAAGGGAGGTGACCTGGATATCGTGCAGGGCGGCATCCTGACCACCGAAGGCCTTCATGCCGAGGGACTCCTCGCCAGCACCTACGGCTCCGAAGGTCCGGGCGACATAGACATTACCGTAGGCGGGACAGTTAGGACGCTCGGGGACAATGTCACCGCCATTACCGCAACTGCAGCCGGAGGCGGAAAAGCCGGCGGCGATATCAACATTACCATCGGCAAAGACGGCCGTGTCGAGTCCAAAGGGGGGAGTGGGGATGCCATCGTGATTGAAGATGCGACGGTGAGCTTCATCAAGATGGTGACGATGTCGAATTCAGGCCTTATCTCTTCGGAAGACGGGCTTGCCATCAACTCAAACCAGTTTCTGCGCACTCAAAATGATGGCGTGATCCGTGGCGACATTGATGTGACAGGAGCGCGCAAGATCGTGCCGGTCTTCGGACCCAAGGAAGTCGACACAAATGCCGAAGGTTATCTGTCAAACAGCCATTCGGGCACAATTGAATCGGGCGACAGCATCAAGCTCGGAACGTATAGAGCCAACGAACTGATCCACGGCTTTCATGTCGGGCTTTTCGACAATGCAGGCAGCCTTTCTCCCGGCGGCGCGGGAAATATCGTCAACACAAAGCTTTCCGGGCGGTATGAAAGTACGGCCACAGCCCAGTATGCAGTTGATGTGGATCTGAACCTCGGCAGGTCCGACCATTTCAGCGCGTCGCAGGGCGCAATTGTCAAAGGCGTAGTTACGCCACGCATTCTGTCTTTCGGATCCCACAACGAGGTGCAGATCCTATCCGTGTCGAAGGCCTCCGATCTGGCTTTCACAGCCAAACCTGCTGCAAATCCGGTGGTCGATTACTCGCTGGAGAACATCACAACCGCCAACGGCGATCACGCGGTCAATCTGAGGGTCGGAAAGGTCGATTTCGAGGCAAGTGGATTGAGCAGCAGTCAGGCCGCCATTGCAAGGGCATTCAACACCAGGCTGGCGAGCGGGCATGCCAATTCGGATTCCGATTTGCTCGCCCTGGCGAATGCGGGAACGCTGACGAATCTAAGCCATCTGCTCAAATCCTACTCCAACGAGCATTTCGCGAAGCAGATGGCGAGCCTTCAGTCCGGCGCAGCACATTTCACCGGCTCTGTCTTCAGTTGTGGAGTGGCCCACGGCGCCCACGCGGCAATCGCCGAGACCGAATGCGATTGGGCCGAAGCCGGCTATCGATGGACCAGCCACAAAGCCAATGCCAGTTCGGCCGCGCAGGTTGAGCGACTGTACAACATCAGTCTCGGCATACAACGCGACATTGGCGAAAACTGGAGCCTCGGCATCGCCACCGGTTACGGTATCCTTGATTCAGTCTCTGATCTGGCTGCCTCGCATGCGAAGCTCCTGCAATCCGGAATTGTGGCAAAATACCAGAAAAACAACTTTCTTCTCGGCGGCTCGATCGCGGTGGGGCACAGCTGGCGGGACATGGTGCGCGCCATCCCGCTGGGCCCCGGTCTCCGGGCCGTATCCCGCACACAAAGCAGCTGGATCCATAGCCGCCTTCGCGCGGGCTATCTGTTCGAGAACGAGGGCTGGTTCGCCAAACCGCTTGCCGATGTCGATTTCAACTTCACACAGACCATGGGTTACAGCGAAACCGGAGCCCCCGGCTTCAATTTGGGCGTCCTCCCGGTTGAAGATTTCCAGGTGTCGATAGCTGGCGGCATGGAGTTTGGAACAAGTTATACGCTGAGCTCCGGCTTGAGCGTCCGTGCATACGGTTATGGCGGAGTTCGGCATACGGTTGAAGACATTACCCCGACGAAAATTGTCCTCTCGGGAAGCAGTAGCCCGATTGGCCAGATTGTCGAACAGGACAAGATCTTCGGTGAGGTGTCTGCCGGATTGAAGTTCTTCAGTGAGAAGGGAATGGGCGTTGACTTGCGCTTTGAGGGCGCCTTCGGAGCCTTGACGACCTCCCAAGCCGTCAAGGGCAAGATGAGATGGAGGTTTTGACGCGAAGATGACTGCTTGACATTCCAGTTACTGGAGGATTTGGGGTCGCATAGAGCGAGTGCGGACTGACGCCCAGCCGCTTCGACACTTCAGCGACCGGATAGTCCCGCTCGGTGATCTGCGCCACTGCGTCCCGTTTGAAATCGTCGCTGAAATTTACTTTGCCCATCATGGCCTCCTTGCCTCAAAATTAGGAAAGAAGGCGTCTACAAATCTAGGGGCTATTCAAACAGCTGTGTTGCAGATGGTTCATGGTTGCCCGCAGATGATCAGTTTAGCTCAAACCTGGATGCGTTGCAGTTTCACCAGCTGCATTCAATCGCCCACTCGTTAATGTGTTAGCGGCTTTCATGTTCGCGGGCGGCTCCGTACCGCAACCAACTTGGTTCGAGCCAATAGCTGCTCCCAGTGGGAAAATTCGCTGCTTCTTTGTCTTCGCGCAAAGAAGGGGCTGCAGCTCGGGCGTAGTTTCTGGCTGTCAAAAACAAAGCAAATCAAGGAGAATGATCATGTACACGCGTCGCCAGGCACTTATGGGGGCGGCCGCAGCCGCTATGCTGGCCGCGATGCCGCCGCTCGCAGCCGTGGCCAGCGAAATCGAAACCGAGATCGCAGCGCTTGCGCGCGAGAAGGTCACGCTCGTCGCACCGCCCTATGTCCATGCCCACGAGCAGGTTGCTACGGGCGGGCCCAAGGTCGTCGAATTCGTCATGCCGATCGTTGAAAAGAAGGTAATCATCGACGACGAGGGGACCGAGCTGTGGGCGATGACGTTTAACGGTTCCATGCCCGGCCCGCTGATGGTCGTTCACGAGGGCGACTATGTCGAGTTGACGCTGGTCAACCCCGAGACCAACTCAATGCCGCACAACATCGATTTCCACGCCGCCACCGGCGCGCTGGGCGGAGGCGCTCTCACACTCATCAATCCCGGTGAGCAGGTGAAGCTGCGCTTCAAGGCGACCCGGAGCGGCACCTTCGTCTACCATTGCGCACCCGAAGGTCCGATGATTCCGTGGCATGTCGTTTCCGGCATGAGCGGAAGCATCATGGTGCTGCCGCGCGACGGCCTGAAGAACGAGAAGGGCGAACCGGTCCGGTACGACAAGGTGTTCTACGTCGGAGAAAACGACTTCTACATCCCGCGGGACGAGGACGGAAACTTCAAGACCTACGAGAGCCACGGTGATTCCTATGCCGACACGCTCGACGTCATGAAGGGCCTCATTCCCACGCATGTGGTCTTCAACGGCGCAAAGGGCGCGCTGACCGGCGACAACGCCATGAAGTCGAAGGTCGGCGAGACGGTGCTGATCGTGCACAGCCAGGCCAACCGCGACACGCGGCCCCATCTAATCGGCGGCCATGGCGACTACGTCTGGGAAGAGGGCAAGTTCGCCAATCCGCCCGCCAAGGACCTGGAGACCTGGTTCATCCGCGGCGGATCTGCGGGAGCGGCGCTCTACACCTTCCTGCAGCCGGGCGTCTATGCCTATGTGAACCACAATCTCATCGAGGCGGTGGAACTGGGCGCGACCGCACATTTCCTGGTCGAGGGCGAGTGGAGCGACGACCTGATGAAACAGGTCGAGGCGCCCGGTCCGATCCCCGTGAACTGAGCAACTCCCATCAGGCGGCCCGGCAGGTCCGGGCCGCCTTGCGAGGGTCAAACCATGCACCACCACATCATTGAAGCGGCCGTTGGCGCCGTGGCAGCGCTCGCCTTGCCTGCAGTTGTCATCGGCCTGAGTGGCGAGACAGGAAACGCAATCCTGCCCGAGGCGCATCAGACGATAGCGATCGAGGAAACACTTTTCGATTACCCGCTGCCCGGCGAATTCCTAGCCGGCGGGGTCCCGGTGGCGGCTCCTGTCGAGAAAACGGCGATCCCGGAATTTCACATCATGCAGCGCCAGGTCAGCCTGGCCGATTACGGTCGCTGTGTAGCGGACGGAGCATGCGATCAGGCGGAGGCCGCCCGAAGCAATGCCGATATGCCGGTGACAGGCGTAAGCTTTCGCGACGCACAGGCCTATGCCAGTTGGTACTCTAGGGCGAGGGACGAGAATTGGCGCCTTCCCACGGCCGCAGAATTGGCCGCGGCAGCAGCGGAACGTTTTGCCGGAGAAGCTTTTCCAATCGCCGCGGACGATGCCGCCAATCCCTCCGTGCGCTGGTTGCGTCGCTACCGCGAGGAAGCGGCGGCGAAGCGACCGCCAGATCCGAAACCGAAGCCGCGCGGCCATTACGGGTCGAATACACGCGGCCTCGAGGACTTCGGCGGTAATGTCTGGGAGTGGACATCGACCTGCTATGCGCGGACCACCATCGGAGCCGATGGCCTCGTCGAAAACGTCACGGACAATTGCGGCGTCCATGTGCTCGAAGGACGCCACCGGGCCTACATGTCGACCTTCGTCCGCGACGGCAAGAGCGGCGGATGCGCCGTCGGCACACCGCCCGAGAACCTGGGTTTCCGCCTTGTCCGCGGCAGGACCTCGGCGCTTGCGGCGACCATCGACTGGTTTCGCACGGCGTACCGCTTGAAGGACCCGATAACATGACAGGAAACACCAACGGCACAGGCATTGAATGCCTGGCGACCGAATCGTGATTGATGGTCGAACGGCTGCGCCGAGGCCTCGACGAGGCTGAGCTGGACTGTGCATGCCGCGAGGTCGCCAACGTCATGCTTGATCAGGTGGGCAGGGAAGAGGATCTGGTGCGGCGCCGGGGCGCGCTTGCCGACGCCATAGCAATGCGCGACGGAATCGTCGCTGTGCTCGAGCTTATTGGTGAGTTGGACGACATCAGTCTCGATGAGCCGGACCGAAGCGCATTTCATGAGGTCGCCAGCCTGTTCCAGCATGTCGCCAAACTGGCCGCATCTGGCGAGATTGCCGCCACACGGGCGGCGGGAAAGGGAGACGCATGATGTCTTATGCCGCAACAAGAGACCGGTCGGCTCCAAGGACCGCGGTCAGGTCCGGAGACCTTTCGAAAGATTCACGCGGTCGCGTTCGTGCGATGCCGCCGATCCTCCATTACGGCTTCCGGCCCTTCTTCTTCCTCGCCGCACTTCATGCGGGGCTGGCGATACCGCTGTGGCTCGGGGTCTACCTTGGAGGCTTCGGCATCGGCGAGCCGTTCGACGGCCTGCATTGGCATGCCCATGAAATGCTGTTCGGTTACCTCGGCGCCGTCATCGCGGGCTTCATCCTCACCGCCATTCCGAACTGGACCGGACGCTTTCCACTGAGCGGATTGCCGCTTGCCGCCTTCGTCGGTCTGTGGCTGGCAGGAAGGGTCGCATGCCTGCTTTCCCCCGATCCGTGGCTGGCCATGACGGTTGACATGGCGTTTCCGGCCGCCCTGGCTTTTGTGGTCTGGCGTGAGGTGATGGCCGGAAAGAACTGGAAAAACGCTCCGGTCGCGGTGATGATCGCGCTGTTCGCCTGCGCCAGTGGTGCCGATCATCTGGGCGGTGCCGGGTTCCTCGATCACGATATCGGGCAGCGGCTGGCGCTTGCTGTAGCGGCGATGCTCATTGCGTTGATCGGCGGGCGTATCGTGCCGAGTTTTACCCGCAACTGGCTCGCCAAGCAGGCCGGCAGGTCACTTCCAGCGCAGTTCGGCACTCTCGACAAGGCAGCGCTTGCAACAACCGGCGTGGCGATGACGGGCTGGCTCGTTGTTCCCGCATCCACTTTGGTTGGTGTGTTGCTGTGTGCGGCGGGAGCGCTGCTGGCTGCAAGGCTCTATCGCTGGCGCGGTCTGGCCACGTTCGGCGAACCGATCCTCTTTGTCTTGCACATCGGTTATGGATGGCTGTCAGCGGCGCTTGTGCTTCTCGGGCTTGCCATGCTGTGGCCGGAGACGGTGCCGCAGTCTGCAGCCCTTCATGCACTCACCGCGGGGGCGATAGGAACCATGACGCTGGGGGTCATGACGCGGGCCAGCCTCGGCCATACGGGAAGGGCGATTGTCGCGGACCGCTACATCGTCGCCATGTATGGCATGGTATCCGCAGGCAGTTTGCTGCGCGTGGCCGCCCCGTTCTTCGACCAGGGGTACTTGCCTCTGCTCGCCAGCGGGGGCGCATTATGGGCCGGGGCCTTTCTTCTTTTCGCGGTCCGCTACGCGCCCATCCTCTGGACAAGGCGCGCCGGTGTTTAAGGACAACGATCCGGGACGCTCCAATGGGCCGGGGTGGACAACCGCCGACGTGGAGACTACTGTTTTTGGAACAAATCCGTAGCAATTCGTGCTCCAGGCACATGATGAGGAGGTCATGACCATGGAAGGACGAGAGACAACAGCATCCGTGAACGTCCCGCCTGCGAGATCGCGGCGAGGGGAACTTCTGGCCTTTCTGGTTCTTGCATTCGGAATTTGGCCTATCGTCGCGGTAGGCGCCGTTGGTGGCTACGGCTTCCTTGTCTGGATGTACCAGATCATCTTTGGCCCGCCCGGGCCTCCGGGAGGTTGAGATAATGCGTGGATTTACCCGCAGGAGCATTCTAACAGCAGGTTCCGCTGACCAGCATCACATTTCCAGCGCTGTCGTCCTTGCCCTGCCTGAGCGCCGCGAGGCGGTGTCCGCGCGACTGGCGAATATGTCTGGCGTGGAAGTGCATGCCGGGGAGGGAAGCCAGATTATCATCACCATCGAAGGTGCGACCAGCGGCATGCTTGGGGAAACCCTCACGACGATTTCGGTGATGGACGGCGTGCTGGCGGCCAACATGGTGTTCGAGCATGCGGAAGCCCGGGAGGCGCGGTCATGACGACATCCATCAACCGCCGTGACATTCTGAAGGCGCAGGCTGTGGCGCTGGCGGCTGCGTCAGCGGGCGTAGCGCTCCCTGCGTCAGCACAGCCCGTTCCGGGCGGCGTTAACGCGCTTGAGATCAAATGGTCAAAAGCCCCATGCCGTTTCTGCGGTACGGGGTGCGGGGTAATGGTCGGCGTCAAGGAGGGCCAGGTCGTCGCCACCCACGGCGACATGCAGGCCGAGGTCAACCGCGGCCTCAACTGCGTCAAAGGTTATTTCCTGTCCAAGATCATGTATGGCGAGGACCGACTCACCACACCGTTGATGCGCAAGTCAGGCGGTGTCTACGACAAGGACGGCGAGTTCGAGCCGGTGTCGTGGGACGAAGCGTTCGACCTCATGGCGGAAAAGTGCAAGGCAGTATTGCGTGAGAAGGGGCCGGAGGCGGTCGGCATGTTCGGCTCCGGACAGTGGACGATCTTCGAAGGTTACGCGGCGACGAAACTGATGCGGGCGGGCTTCCGCAGCAACAATCTTGATCCCAACGCACGACACTGCATGGCCTCGGCGGCAACGGCTTTCATGCGCTCCTTCGGCATGGATGAGCCGATGGGCTGCTATGACGACTTCGAACATGCAGACGCCTTCGTGCTGTGGGGCTCGAACATGGCCGAAATGCACCCGATCCTGTGGACGCGGCTGGCCGATCGCCGGCTTGGACATCCACATGTGCGCTGCGCAGTGCTGTCGACGTTCACGCACCGTTCGATGGACCTTGCCGACATCCCGATCGTGTTCAAGCCAGGGACAGACCTAGCGATCCTCAACTACATCGCCAACCACATCATTCAGACGGGGCGGGTGAACGAGGCGTTCGTTCGCGACCATGCCGTTTTCATGAGTGGCGCGACCGACATCGGTTATGGACTGCGGCCGGACAACCCGGCCGAGCTGGCGGCCCGGGGCGCAGCCGATCCGGGCAAGATGGAGCCGACCGACTTCGAAGGCTTCCGGGCGATGGTCTCGGACTACACGCTCGAGATGGTCTCGGAACTGACCGGCGTTGAGCCGGGCTTCTTGGAAGAACTGGCCGAGCTCTATGCCGATCCCGCTGTCAAGGTGATGTCGCTGTGGACGATGGGCTTCAACCAGCACGTTCGCGGCGTGTGGGCCAACCAGATGGTCTACAACATCCACCTCCTAACCGGGAAGATCTCCGAACCGGGCAACAGCCCGTTCTCGCTGACCGGTCAGCCTTCGGCCTGCGGCACCGCACGCGAGGTTGGAACCTTTGCCCATCGCCTTCCTGCCGACATGGTGGTGACCAATCCCGAGCATCGCGAGCACGCCGAGGAAATCTGGCGGCTGCCGCATGGACTGCTGCCGGCCAAGCCTGGTTTCCATGCCGTCCAACAGGACCGGATGCTCAAGGACGGCAAGCTCAATTTCTATTGGGTGCAGGTTAACAACAATGTCCAGGCGGCGCCCAACAACTCGAACGAGACCTATCCCGGATATCGAAATCCAGAGAATTTCATTGTCGTCTCGGATGCCTATCCGACGGTGACGACGATGTCGGCCGACGTGATCCTTCCTGCAGCGATGTGGGTGGAGAAGGAAGGGGCATACGGCAACGCTGAGCGCCGGACCCATGTGTGGCGGCAATTGGTGGACGCACCCGGAGACGCACGATCGGATCTCTGGCAGTTGACCGAGTTTTCCAAGCGTTTCACCACCGACGAGGTCTGGCCTGCCGAAATCCTTGACGCGCATCCGGAATACAAGGGCAAGACGCTTTTTGATGTGCTCTTCCAGAACGGCAAGGTCGACCGCTACCCGCTCACCGATCTAGATGCGGACTATGAGAACCGGGAATCGAATGAGTACGGGTTTTACCTGCAGAAGGGGCTGTTCGAAGAATATGCCGAGTTCGGCAGGGGCCACGGTCACGATCTGGCGCCCTTTGACGTCTACCACGAGGTGCGCGGCCTTCGCTGGCCTGTTGTCGATGGTCAGGAAACCAGATGGCGTTATCGAGAGGGTTACGATCCCTATGTGAAGCCAGGCGAAGGTGTGCGGTTTTATGGACGGCCGGATGGCAAGGCGGTGATCCTTTCTGTTCCTTACGAGCCGCCAGCGGAATCGCCTAACGAAGAATATGACGTCTGGCTGGTGACGGGCAGGGTGCTTGAGCATTGGCATTCCGGTTCGATGACGATGCGTGTGCCTGAACTTTACAAGGCGTTCCCGGGCGCGGTCTGCTTCATGAACGCCGACGACGCCCGCCGTCGCGGCATCAACCAGGGGGCGGAGGTGCGAGTCATCTCGCGACGCGGAGAATTGCGGGTCAGGGTCGAGACGAGGGGCCGCAACCGGATGCCGCGTGGGGTGGTCTTCGTTCCGTGGTTCGACGCGAGCAAGCTCATCAACAAGCTCACGCTTGACGCAACAGATCCCATATCCAAACAAACGGATTTCAAGAAATGCGCGGTCAAGGTCGTCCCAGTCTGATGCGCAGGATGCGCATCGCCATTATAACGGGGCTTCTCGCCGCCGGGGTGACAGTTGCGCTCGCGCAAGTGTCGGTCGAGATCGTGCCGCCACTCACCGGGACAGAGCAGCCGATGGAAAGCGAGCCTGCCGATCCAATTCCTCGGTGGACTGTCGATGACATCCGGCAGATGCGTGCCTATCCGGAACAGCCTCCCGTGATCCCGCATTCGATCGAAGGCTATCAGCTTTCGGTCAATACCAATCGCTGCCTGTCCTGCCACAAGCGCGAGTTTACCCAAGGGTCGGGCGCGCCGATGATCAGCGTGACGCACTATATGACGCGTGAGGGTCAGATGCTTGCCGACGTTTCGCCTCGTCGCTATTTCTGCACTGCCTGTCACGTGCCCCAGGCTGATACGCCGGCATTGATCGGAAACACCTTCACCGACATGAGCGAGCTTGGCGTCGGCCACGCCGGGGACGAATAGATGTGGTCGCGGATCAGGGAAGCCGCCCTTTGGGCATGGCGGATCGTCTCGACTCCTGCTGCAACGCTAAGCTTGGGGTTTCTGACCTTGGGTGGATTTATCGGCGGCGTGATCTTCTGGGGTGCGTTCAACACCGCGCTCGAAGTGACCAACACCGAGGCGTTTTGCATCTCGTGTCACGAGATGGAGGCCAACGTCTATGAGGAGATGACACGCACCGTTCACTTCTCCAATCGCTCGGGTGTACGCGCTTCATGCCCGGACTGCCACGTTCCTCACGAGTGGACCGACAAAATCGCCCGCAAGATGCAAGCTTCCAAGGAAGTCTGGGGCAAGATTTTCGGCACCATCAACACGCGCCAAAAATTCTTGGATGAACGGTTGCGCTTAGCCAAGCACGAGTGGGCGCGCCTCAAATCTAACGACAGTCTGGAATGCCGCAACTGTCACTCCTCGGTCGCGATGGACTTGTCCAGACAGGCTCCCCGTGCTGCCGAGATACACACACGCTATCTGCTGTCGGGCGAGGCCACCTGCATCGACTGCCACAAGGGCATCGCGCACGAATTGCCCAACATGGAAGGGGTTGATCCAGGCTGGAAGGCACCGCCGGAGTTGCAGGGAGAGGAATTGCCCCAAGCTTCTGTGTTCGACAGCCTTGAACGGTTTAGCCAAGCGCATGCGGGAGTATCAGCTGCTATGAGCTTTCCTGTCGCTGTTCACTCACCGGATTGACCGGTCGCGGCTGCACCGATGTACCATTCGGCGAACGGCATGAGATCTGTTTCGGTTAGGTCTTGTTGCGGGCGAGGGATTGTATTCCACGGCAGTTGACACTGGCAAGAATTTGACCGGAGAGCGCCGCCACGTTCTCCGGTCATCGGGAGGCCTCCTGGGGGGACGGCCTCCGCGTCTCAGTTGGCCGACTGCACCTGGTCAAAAAGCTCGGCAAACACAGCCTTGGCCTTCCCCGACTGTTTCACAGCCTTGGCTTCGTCGGCGTTGCCAGGGTCCCCGACCTGTATCAGGGCGACCATGCCCATCGCGTAGTGCGGAGTGCACTTGACGCCGTAAACTCCTTCAGCGTCGAGGGTGATGGTGAACTCCTCGTTGAACTTGCTCTTGAAGGCCTCGACTCCGTCCGGCAACATGCCCTTAATTGTTTCGACATTGTGTCCCTTGTGGGTGGGCAGGAAGCGGATGGTGTCGCCGGGAGCGGCGATAATAAGGTCAGGCTCGAACACCATCGTTCCCTTGGCGCCCTTGTTGAGCATTTGGACTTCGATTTCTGCTGCGTGAGTCATGCCCGCGCTCATGACTGTCGCGCCAAGGGCGAGCGCTGCGAGGATGCGTTTCATTTTGTAGTCCTTTCGTGTCCACGGCATATGATTGCCGTTGACCCACCAATAGCCCGTGATGCGGCATGGCCGTTTGCGCAAGCACAAACAAAAGGCTAGAAACTCCAGCAGTTTCACGTCCGGAAGACACTCCTCATGCCGCTCGACAAGTCGCTGATCTTGGGTTTGCCCGCTTTTGCCGGTATGAACGGCGAAGATGCGGATGCCGTGCTGGCTCCGGCGCGGTCGTCCCGCTTTCCGAAAAGCACGGAGGTCTTTTCGCAGGACGAGGAGGCATGTCACTTCTTCCTGTTGCTCTCGGGTCATTTAAGGGTGGTTCGCACCACTCCGGAGGGAGAGCAGATCATCGCCCGCTACATCAACGAAGGTGAACTATTTGGCATCGCGGTCGCAATGGGACGGAAAACCTACCCGGCCAGCGCCGTTGCTGCCGTCGACTGCGTCGTACTCAGTTGGCCCAACAATGCCTGGAATGACCTCCAGGCGCGCGTGCCCGGCTTCGGCGTAACCGCTTATCAGACGATCGGCGCGAGGCTTGAAGATACCCAGTCTCGAGTGATGGAAATGTCGACGCGCCATGTGGAGCAGCGGATTGCCGGAGCCGTGATGCGGCTCATCCAACAGTCTGGCCGCAAGACCGAGGACGGTGTCGAAATCGATTTCCCGATTTCCCGGCAGGACATTGCGGAGATGACAGGAAGCACACTGCACACAGTCAGCAGGCTGATGAGCGCCTGGGAGGAGGAAGGCATCGTTCGCAGCGGCCGCCAGAAGGTTACTGTCACCGATCCGCACGCCCTCATGCTGGTTGCGGAGGACCGAAGGGGCAAATAATCGTGTTGCCGCATTGTCGCGTCTGCAGCCGTCAGTGGACTCAAAGAATCGCCTGAACTTCAAATATTTCTGACTGGCTCCGCTGTTTCCTCTTCAAACGCTGATTGGCCTTTTTCGGATGAGTCCAGCCCGATCACACTCAACAGTTCCGCTGCAAATGCGGCTTCGTCCAAATCGTGAGCGGCGGCAGCGTCCGCAACGGTGTGAAAGCTGCCGAACGGGCAACCGATGCACCGTATGCGATGGCGGATCATGACCCGAAGTGTCTCGGGCCATCTGTCCATGATCTCGTCGACCGGCATATCCGTGTCCAGGTTGAAAGGGATCATTTGGGCTTCTCCTTAAGCCACAGACCTATGCGTCTTGCATCGGCAGCTCGTTGTTTGGGCGCAAACAACTTCATCGGAACTGGTCGGAAAGTTCCCTGTCTGTAGGTGAACCTCGTTGCCGTGTTCTGAGGTTTTCCGGAATTTGCGCTTCGACAAACAAGCGTTCGTTCGGATCCGCTAGCATTCGCTCGAGCGGACGGCGCGCCATGATCTCCAGGGCGTCCGCCAGGATCCACGCCCGCTGCGAAGGCAAATATAAGGCAACGAACATGACCGGAGCGTCGCTTTCAAGATGGACCATGGCCTATTTCGCCGCAGCACTCCTGTCGCTGCTTGCGGCGGAAGTCTTGATGGCTACCGGCTACGGTTACCCGGCGGACGGACTTCGGACGCCAGCGACACTGGTGGTTGTTCATCTCAGTGCAGTGGGCTGGCTCAGTCTGTTGATGTGCGGCGCCCTGTTCCAGTTCATACCAGTGCTCGTGAACCGGCCGCTGGCGTGGGCGGGCCTGATGCTGCCCGCGCTCCTGTTCATCGTCACGGGTCTGGCCTTGCTGGTATCAGGTTTCATGGCGATGGATGGGTTCTTTGATACCAACGCGCCATTCCTGCCGATGGGCGGGCTCTTGCTCTGCGCGGGCTTCGCTATGGCGGCGGCATCGCTTGGGCTCACGCTCATGCGGTCCCGACCACTGCCGATCGCGTCGGTTTTCGTGGCCGCAGGGCTTGTGGGCCTCATGGTTGCTGCCGCCCTCGGGGTGATATTCACCCAGGTGCTTGGCGGAACCGTATCGGCGCCTGTTTTTACCGAAATAGCCGCCCGCGGCGTCCCGATCCACGCGGCTGCCGGCCTCGGCGGCTGGCTAGCAATGTGCGCGGTCGGCGTCTCCTATCATCTGTTCCCGATGTTCCTTCTCTCGCCCGATGCGCAAGGGCCAGGCGCCCGCCTGGCCTTGCTGTTTGCCGCCGGCGCGGTCGTGACGGCAATCGCCGGCGGACTGGCGGCGCTCTTCGGCGGCTGGCCGGTGTCTGATCTCATGCTGGTGGCAACAATCGCCGGGGCGGGGGCAGCTGTCTTCTATGGCCGCGATGTGATACATTTCCACCGCGTGCGGCGGCGTCTAGACTTGGAGCTAAACATGAAGGCCGCGGCCTTTGCATTCGTCTCCCTAGCGCTCGCGGTGGTGCTGCCGGTCGCTCTGGCGGCTCTGGGGATATCCGAACCGGCGATCGCGGTTTCCGTCTTCATGGCCGTATTCGGATGGCTGTCAGGCCTCGGACTGGCCAAGCTTTACAAGATTGTCCCCTTCATGACCTGGCTCGAGTGTTACGGGCCGGTTCTCGGTCGCGCTCCCACGCCGCGGGTTCAGGATCTTGTGCGGGAGGCGAGGGCGGAGCCGTGGTTCCTGCTGTACTTTGCCTCGGTCTGGGCGGGTGCCGTCGCCCTGGCGCTTGGGAGTGCCACCGGGGCCCGCGTGGCCGCCGCAGGCATGTTTGCCGCGACAGCTGCTATCGCCGTTCATCTGGTCCGCGCGCGGACGCTCCGGGACGTGGACGCCGGCCTGCGATATCCCACGGGAAGCCTTCAGCCGTCGTTGCTACACTCTCTTGCTACGGGCAAGCGCTGAAAGGAAGCACGACCATGACGCATTATGTTGAGCTTGATGTTCGGCCGATACTGGCGACCGGAGGCGAGCCATTCGGCCGCATCATGGAGACGGTGGCGTCGCTCGGCCCCGAGGAGGGCCTGCGTTTGCTGGCGCCGTTCCAGCCGGTGCCGCTGTTTGCGGCGCTTGGCTCGAAGGGCTTCACGCACCAGGACAGGGAGATCGGCGGCGGAGACTGGGAAGTGCTGTTCACACCCGGTGTTGAACCCACCGCCACGGCGGGAGGCGTGTCTGCCGCCAAGTGGCCGAGCCCGCTGATGCGTCTGGACAATCGCGGGCTCATGCCGCCCGAGCCGATGGTGAAGGTGCTTGGCGCCACCGAGGCAATGCAGCCGGGTGAAGTGATGGAAGTCTTGCTCGACCGGGAGCCGTCGTTCCTGTTCCCGCAGCTCGCCGAAAGAGGTCACGAGTGGCTCGGCGGTTTCGATTCCGGTGGCGTCACCTATCGCCTATTTGTCCGGATTGGGCCTGCGTCATGAGTCTCGCCGTCGGACCGGAGGACAGACAGTCTCTGGCCGATGCCGTCAGGCAATCGCTGCGCGGCGTCATCGATCCGGAACTGGGTGAGAACCTCATTGATCTCGGGCTGATCTATTTCGTGGCGATCGACGATCGCGCGACAGCTCATATCGTCATGACCACCACGACACGGGGATGTCCGGCCGTTAATTACCTGAAAGATGGGGTGCATAATGCCGCTCTTGCGGTGGCGGGGGTTACGGCGGCCGAGGTGGGGGTCACCTACGATCCGCCTTGGACGCCCGACATGATCTCCGGTCCGAAAGACGAGCGGCAGCCGAAGGCGAAGCCGCGGTTCTGGCGGCCGTGGTAAGCGTGTTTGTTTCCTCTCTATGTTTGACCTGGATCACCACCGCAAAGGCCGCATGGCGGTAGAAAAACGAGACGACGGAGAGCTCCGATGAAACGATATGTCCTTGCGGCCAGCCTTTTGGTGACGGTGACCACGGCGTTCGCGTCGGGCAGCGCAATGTTGTTTGCCGCGCAGGAAAAGATGAGCGATGTCGCGATCGCGGCACCCGCCGATCCCGCGGCCCTGGCGGAGCTCGGCAATTTGCTGTTCTTCGACCCAAATCTGTCCCTCAACCGCACCCAGTCCTGCGCGACCTGCCATGATCCAGGCCATGGCTTCTCCGATTTTCGCGGCCTAGCCGCATCGATTGGCGACGATGGCAAATCTCTCGGTGACCGCAACGCTCCTACCGCTGCCTATAGCGCGCTGGTGCCGTCGCTGCACCGGAATGAGGATGGAGACTGGGTCGGCGGCCTGTTTCACGACGGGCGGGCGCCGACCCTGGAAGATCAGGCAGGCGGACCGCCCCTCAATCCGGCCGAGATGGGGATGCGGGACAAGGCGGCCGTTGCCGAACGGCTGCGCGAAAACCCGGCCTATCGTGAAGCCCTCGCAAAGCTCTTCGGGGCGGAGACACTGGACGATCCGGACGCCGCCTATGAAGCACTGGCCAAGGCACTCGCCGCATTCGAGCGGACGGATGTGTTCGCGCCGTTCGATTCCCGCTACGACCGCTTCCTGCGCGGCGAGGCTAAGCTAACCGACGAGGAGGAGCTGGGCAGGGTGCTTTTCTTCTCGGAACAGTTCACCAATTGCAACCAGTGCCACCAGCTGTCCCGAAGCCAGATGGATCCGCAAGAAACCTTCACCGACCACCGCTATCACAATATCGGCGTTCCGGAGAACACCGCGCTTCGCAAGGCCAACGGCGTTGCCGCCGAGACGGTAGATCCCGGTCTTGCGGGCAATCCGCTTGTGGACGCCCCGGAAGAGCGGGGCAAATTCCGCACGCCGACGCTGCGCAATATCGCGGTGACAGGTCCCTACATGCACAACGGCGTGTTTGAGGATCTGCGCACGGTCGTCAGCTTCTACAAAAGGTACAATTCCAAGGCCGTTGCCGCCCAACTCAATCCGGAGACGGGCAAGCCGTTCGGATTTCCACCTGTGCCCGAGACACTGGCGGTCAAGGAACTGACCCATGGCCCGGCGCTGGACGACAGGCGCGTGGACGCGCTGGTGGCCTTTCTCAAGACGCTCACAGACGCCCGCTACGAGAAGCTGCTCGATGAATAAAGCCTTCTACTGTCGGGAGACCGGATCCTGGTTCCTGTGAATCCCGACGGCCGCTGGCGTCCGTGTACGGCGGGCCGATCGCGCCGACATCCCCGAGACCTGGCTTTACCTCACGCCCGCCATCCTCCTTGACCCCATGATCAGCCAATACGTAGGGCGCCGAGCCAGTGGACGGCTCTTTGTTCGCAGGCGGCGGTGCTGTCCGTCGCGGAATCGTTTCAAAGCTTGCGCTTGCACAAACTCCCGCGCCGAAAGCCCGCTAAATCAGGTCATCCCGAATTCAAGGAGGCCTGAACATGGCTGAAATTCTAACAAAATCGCGGGCGCGCAACATATTTTATGGGGGCTCGATCTTCTTTGTCGTGGTCTTCGTAGCCATGACCGTCCACAGCCACAGATATGTGGTGGACGTCTCGACGGCGGGCATGGCGCTGAGTGACGAGGTGGTCCACGGCAAGCATGTCTGGGAGAGAAATTCCTGCATCAATTGCCACACCCTGCATGGTGAAGGCGCCTATTTCGCACCCGAAGTCGGCAATGTGATGACCCGATGGGGCGTGCAGGACAGTCCGGATGACGCGTTCGAAATGCTCAAGGGCTGGATGGAAAGCCAGCCGTCGGGCGTCGAAGGCCGCCGCCAGATGCCGAATTTCAATCTCACCGACGAAGACATCCGCGGTCTCGCGGAGTTCCTGCGGTGGGCCGATCAAACCGACACCCAGGGCTGGCCGCCCAACGATGCCGGGTAAGGAGTGGAAACCATGAAATACCAATCACAAAAAGTCGCGCTCTACTATTTTATCGCGGCCATGGCTCTTTTCGGCATTCAGGTGCTGGGCGGGCTGCTGGCAGGCTGGGTCTATGTCTCGCCCAATTTTCTGGCCGAGATCCTGCCGTTCAACATCATCCGCATGATCCACACCAACGCCCTCATCGTCTGGCTGCTGCTGGGCTTCTTCGGAGCAGCCTATTTCCTGGTTCCCGAAGAGTCCGAACGGGAGATCTGGTCGCCGAAACTCGCCTATCTTCAGCTTGTCATCCTCGTCGTGGGCACGTTGGGAGCCGTAGGCTCCTACCTGGCCGGTATCCATGGCGGGCGCGAGTTCCTCGAACAGCCTCTGTGGGTCAAGTTCGGCATCCTCGTCGCCGCGCTGATCTTTCTGCTCAACATCTCAATGACGGTCCTGGCCGGAAAGAAGACGGCGATCACCAATGTGCTGCTGATGGGGCTGTGGCTGTTGTCGCTGCTGTGGGTCTTCGCCTTCATCAACCCCGACAACCTCAGCCTCGACAAGATGTACTGGTGGTTCGTCGTTCACCTCTGGGTCGAGGCGACCTGGGAGCTGGTGATGGCCGCAATCCTCGCTTTTCTGCTTCTCAAGCTGACCGGCGTGGACCGGGAAGTGGTGGAGAAATGGCTTTACGTCATCGTCGCTACCGCGCTTTTCTCGGGCATCCTTGGAACCGGGCACCATTTCTACTGGATCGGGCTGCCGGGCTACTGGCAATGGACCGGTTCGATCTTCTCCACATTCGAGGTGATCCCCTTTTTCCTGATGATGTCCTTCGCCTTCGTCATGGTTTGGAAGGGCCGCAGGAACCACCCCAACAAGGCCGCCTTGCTGTGGTCGCTGGGTTCGAGCACAGTCGCCTTCTTCGGAGCCGGCGTTTGGGGCTTCCTGCACACGCTGCACGGGGTGAACTTCTACAGCCACGGCACGCAGATCACCGCCGCGCACGGGCACCTGGCCTTCTTCGGAGCCTATGTCGCGCTGAACCTGGCCATCTTCACCTATGCAATGCCTCTGCTGCGTGAACGTGCGCCTTATAACCAGGTGCTGAACATGGCCTCGTTCTGGCTGATGACCGGAGGCATGGCTTTCATGACCTTCGTGCTGACCTTCGCCGGGACGATCCAGACTCATATGCAGCGCGTGATCGGCGACTACTACATGGTCGTGCAGGACAGTCTGACGGTGTTCTATCTGATGCGGTTCGGCGCGGGCGCGGCGGTGGTGATCGGCGCCTTGTTGTTCATCTATTCGATGCTGGTTGTGCGTAAATTCGAGATCATCGCACCCGGTCCCGCCAACCCACTTCGGGAGGCATGAGAATGAACATGGTGTTCAAACCGGGCCTGCCGTTCTACCAGCACACGGGCCGCGAATGCGATCTCTTCGAAACGGCTCACCAAAACGGTCTTCCCCTTCTTCTGAAGGGGCCGACCGGCTGCGGTAAGACCCGCTTCATCGAACATATGGCGGCCCGCCTGGGCAAGCCGCTCCACACGGTGGCATGCCATGATGACCTCTCGGCCTCGGACTTGATCGGGCGATATCTGCTCAAGGGCGGCGAGACGGTCTGGGTAGATGGCCCGCTGACCCGCGCAGTGCGGGAAGGGGGGATCTGCTACCTCGACGAGGTCGTCGAGGCACGCAAGGACGTGACCGTCGTGCTGCACCCGCTGACCGATACGCGCCGCACGCTGATGATCGACCGCACTGGCGAAGAACTGGTGGCTCCGGCGAGCTTCATGCTGGTGGCCAGCTACAACCCCGGTTACCAGAACGTGCTCAAACGGCTGAAGCCGTCGACGCGTCAACGCTTCCTGTCGATCTCGTTCGACTTCCCTGTGCCTGAAACCGAGATCGCGGTCGTGGCCAGGGAAAGCGGGCTGGAACGCGAGCGCGTGGTGCCTCTGGTGCGTCTGGCCGGGCATATAAGAAGGCTCTCGGGCATGGACCTCGAAGAAGGGGTGTCCACCCGGCTGCTGATCTACGCCGCAGCCTTGATGGCCGGCGGCATGGGCGTCGAACAGTCGCTTGAGGCGGCCGTAATCGAACCGCTGAGCGACGAGCCCGACGTGCAACAGGCGCTGCGCGATCTCGTGGCCACGATCTATGGATAAGTCTGATGCACTTTCTCGACCTCATGGAGCCCGAAGAAACGGTCGGCAATCTATGGCATGATATGGCCGGCGGGATCGGTGCGGATATCACCTATCCCGACGCCGGTGTCGCGCTGGCGTCCCTCCGGCCCAGCCTGGCCGTGCTGTTTCGCTCGCTTGGCGGTGCACCTGGTGTGGAACTGGGCGAGGCAGCGGCAACGCTTGTCCGCCATCGCCGCCCATTGCGCCGCAAGCTGGCGGCTGAACGGGATCGTGAGTGGATCGCGGGGTTCGATGGCGAGAAGCTGACATTGCCGCCGGTGATCGCGGCTTTTCCCGATCCCGCGTTGAACCGGGCGGCATATTTCTGGCTGACGGCGCTCGCTGCGGTCTGCGATGGGACGGTGATTGATCCGACAGCCGACACGGCTACCCAGGATCGCGCCCAGATCGGCGCGAATGCAGCGGCAACGGAGGCCGCCTTTGCTGCATGTCCCGGACTGCGGGATGCCTACAGGACGATGGCCAAGCTCTCTGTGGAGGCGCGGCCGGATGTCCTCCGGCCCGCGCAGGAGGCCAGCATCGAGACCGTCATTCGTACCCAGCTCGGCGATGCGGCTCCACAAGTCGACGCATATCCCGTGCCCGGGGATTGCATGCCCTTCGCCCCGGTCCCGATCTGGCTGCGGTTCGCCGCCGCGTCTTCGGGCAATGCGGCGAGAGAGGAAGCGGCCGATCCCTCGGCTCCTCCTCCAGCATCCGCATCGACCAGCCGCAAGCTGGGGCGGCGCAAGGATCAGGACCAGCACAATCGCAAGGACAGCTTCATCATGCACAGGTTCGAATCGATCCTGTCGTGGGTTGAATCGATGAACATCAACCGCAGCGTCGATGATGACGATGACGAGAACGCTCAGAAGGCGGCGGATGACCAGGACGAGATCACGCTCTCGAAGCAGGATCGCAAGGCCGCAACGCGCCTGCGGCTGCATCTCGACCTTTCGCCTGCGGACGCCGATCACGAGGCGCTGGCGGGGAGGCATACCTATCCGGAATGGAACCACCGTTCGCGCAGCTACATGCCGGATCATTGCCGCGTGCTCGACGCGCCCGTTGCCCGGTCGAACACGCCCTTCTTGCCAGACGAACGCCGCATGCGCGAAGTGCGTCGCCAGTTCGAGGCGCTGCGCCCGCGCCGCATCCTGCAACCGCGCCAGATCGAAGGCACGGAACTGGATCTCGATGCGCTGCTGACCGCGCGTGCCGAACTTATCGCCACCGGGCGCGGCTCCGACCGGATCTGGCAATCGGCGCGTCAGACCGAGCGCGATCTGTCTGTGGCCTTTCTGATCGACACCTCGCGCTCGACAGAGGCGGCGATCGGCGAAACCTCGGTAATCGAGGTCGCCCGGGAGGCGATGGCGGCACTGGCTGCGGGCATCGACGCCGCAGGTGACCGGCTTGGCATCTGGGGGTTTTCCTCGCTGCGCCGCGACCGGGTGTTCCTGAGCCGCTGCAAGAGCTTCGCCGATCGTATGTCTCCCGACATCACCGCCAGTATCGGCGCTCTCAAGCCGGGACATTATACGCGGCTGGGCGCTGCCATGCGCCATGTCAGCGCGCAATTGGCCGAAGAGCCGAGCGCCCGCAAGGTGCTGATCGTGCTGACCGACGGCAAGCCCAACGATCTCGATCATTACGAGGGGCAGCATGGTATCGAAGACAGCCACATGGCCGTTTGTGAGGCCCGGCAGGCAGGCCAGAGCCTGCATGGCATCATCATCGATGAGGACGGGCAGGACTGGTTCTCCCGCATCTTCGGGCGCGGCGGTTTCACCCTGCTGCCCAACCCGGCGCGCCTGACCCGTGCGCTTCCCGACATCTATCGCACGCTCACACAGGAGACCTGACATGCGTAGCCCCACGTTTCTTTTCGTAACCCTCGCCAGTTCCCCCGTGCTGGCGAAGGGCTTCGACCGGCCGGTCCCGCAAGCCCAGACGGCAACCGCGGAAGTCTGGTTCGCCCTGGGCAGTATCGCGCTGATCGTGGCGCTTGTGCTGGTGCAGCGGCTGGTGGCGCGCAGATGAGCCGCCAGGGTTGGTCTGTCACTCAGATCACGCTCGCCCTTTACCCGTTCGGGGCGGGGGCGGCGGCGGTCAACGTGTTCTTCGCGTCGCTGATTTTCAGCTGGATTGGCGGACCTGTGGCCTCGACCGTCTGGTCGATCGGGCTTGGCTGCGTGATCGGCGCGCCGGCCACCTGGCTGTTCGCACGCCACATCAGGCACCTGATGGACCTGGCGGATCGCGGGCCCATGCAATCATGAATGAAGGGGTCTGCTCACGCCGGTGATCGATGCACCTCAACCGCTCGTGCGTCGAGGCTGATTGCGCCGGTTGCGGATTGCAATGCCGCCCGTCAGGCTACTGTCGCGCCCCGGTCTTTCCATGACGGGGTAACCAAAGACGTCAAGCGGGGTGATATGCGGGTGCAGTCATGGCACCCTGCTTGCCCGTGCCGATGCCCTTGGGCGTCACGATGCACGCGAATAGGTCGGGCGATCGGGGACATGCTGATCGAACTCCGCAGCGATCATGCGTGTCAGCGGCCGGCCTTCTGGCGAAATCTCAAGGCGCAGATCGGCCAGGTGCACGAAATCACCGTACTTTATCGCAATTTCCTGAAGATTTGACGCCAGCGACCGGGCGCTCGGTCCGCACTCGGATTGCAGTTTCTCAAGATCAAGGTTGAAATCGCACATAAGAAACTCGATCGCCCGGGCGCGCAGTGCATCTTCAGCGGTCAGTTCGTATCCTCGCGAACCTGCGAATGTGCCTGCATGGATACGCTTCGCATAGCCGGGCGTGGCTGGGGCATTCTGAACATAGCCTGCCGGGAACCGCGAGATCGATGACGCACCAAGGCCGATCAGAGTCCGGCAGCTATCCGTCGTATAACCCTGGAAATTGCGCCGCAGACGTCCAGTCCTGAAAGCTATGTCCAAGGCGTCGCCTGGGCGGGCGAAGTGATCGATGCCAATTGCGGTCATTCCAGCATCGGTCAGCGCTGCCGATGCGAGACTCGCCAGCGTGTAACGCGCCATATCATCGGGGAGTGCCTTCTCGTCGATTAGCTTCTGCCGTTTGGATACCCATGGCACATGCGCATATCCGAACAGAGCAACGCGATCCGGAGTAAAGCTGCGCACCATGGCAATCGTATCGGCGATCCGGTCTGTCGTCTGGTGCGGAAGCCCGTAGACAAGATCGGTGTTAAGCGAGGTGATCCCGGCAGCGCGCAGATCCTCGACGCAAGCCCGCGTGATTTCGAAAGGCTGAGACCGCCCGATGGCAGCCTGTACCTTGGGATCGAAATCCTGAATGCCGATGGAGGCGCGTGTCATACCTTCTTCGGCGAGTGCATCGATCTTGGCGCGGTCGACCATCGTCGGGTCGATCTCCACCGAGAACTCGAAATTGTCGTGCGGAGGAAATACCGCTCGGATGGCCCGCGCAAGCCGATGGATCAGTGGCGGTGGCAGGATTGTCGGCGTGCCGCCACCCCAGTGCAGTCGCCCCATGCGCACCCCTTCGGGCAGTGTAAGCCGCAAGAGAGAAAGCTCTGCCTCCAGCGTTTCGACATAGGCTTCTACCGGTCCCAAGGTCTTCGTGCCCTGGGTGTGGCAGGCACAGAACCAGCACAGACGCTCGCAAAAGGGGATGTGGATGTAAACCGAAACCGGCACAACAGGATCGAGGCTGCGGAGAGCTTTCTGCTGGAGGGTTGCCCCGGTTTGCGATGTAAAGACGGCCGCCGTCGGATAAGACGTGTACCGCGGGACACGGGCTTCGAACAGGCCAAGCGCCCTGAGTTCTTCGATGTTTTTCATACATGAGAGTTACGGTAGATCTGAAACTGCGACTTTGCTGAAAAACAAACTGTTCGATGAGTTTTACGTTGCCCGATACCGATTGCGCTCGACAGACCATTGTCATGCTCTGCTTCCCGGATCGGCGCGAAGCCATATTTTCCAAAGCTGCAGTGCAATCCGTCGAGGACCGGGCGAAGCCACGATAATGCCTTGTGAAGTGTCGGAAACACTTCAGCTCAAAAGCGGTGGCGGAGATATAGGAGATCCCGAACGGTTCGGGTCATAGCCAAAACCGCACCGGCCATGCGAAGCGCTTGTAGCATTGCAATCCTCCACTGATGCTTCCGCGCAAGGTGCTGGCTCTGGCTAAGGCCTGGATCGAGGATGTCGCTGACTGATGTCAGGGGATCGGATCCACGCCGATAACTTTCGGGTGGAGCGCGATCAGGATCACATAGATCGCAACCCCCGATGCGATCCGCAGAACGGTCTCGCGAGAGGGCGGGAACAGCGCATCGCCAAGCGGCCGTGCAAGAACCTTTTCCCGCAGCAGGTCCCAATGCTGTCCCATCTCGCGTTGCCTGCGGCTGTCGACAAGTCGACTGCCGAAAAGCGCAAAAGCGAAAAATGTACCGAATAGCAGGACATGGGCCAGATCGCCATTGGCGACCAAGTGTGCGCCTGACCAGAGCGTCAGCGCGACAAGAAGTGGATGTCGCGCAAGTCGGACTATGCCCGGTCGCGCCGGATCAAAGGCAGCGTTTCGCGCGCCGCCGAACGAGAACGGATTGGGCCGGCCGACCGAAAGCGCTACGATCAGGCAAACCGGAAACATTGCTGCTAGGACGAAATGGTTCTGCCATGGCGCCCAGGACCAGACCGGCATGAACGGCGCTCGTTGCGCCTCCATGATCAGCCACGCCAGTATCGCCACTGACAAGGCGGAATAGGCGGCCCCGAAGCCAGCCGGGCCCAACATGCGAACCAGGATCGGCCGAAATGGCGGTCGCACCGGTACGGAATGGCCGAGAAAAAACCCCACGAAAGCCAGCGCAAACCCGAACCATTCCATGGCTCAGCCCCCGATACGAGATTGGAGGAGCATCGGTCCGTACAGAATGCCAAAACCGCCAAATGCAAAGATCCAGCATAGACCAGAGACTATGTAGAGCGCCCCCGCAAACCCAAGCGAAAAGCCGGCTATCAGCCGCGCAAGAACCGCTCCGATCAGGCAAAGATAAATGGCCAGCGTTCCGGCACCCGCCTTCAGGTCGCGGCCGGTATGTCCCAGGGTCGCACGGGTCATCACGGCAAGCGTCATCAATCCGATGGCGCCGGCCATCCAGACATGCTGCGCCGCGCTCTGTACCACCAGCGCAGGCCAGAATGCCGAGAAACCAAGTGCCAACGCTCCGATCGGCAGGAAGGCATAGCCGGCATGCAGGACCCAGACCAGTGGCTCGGCGAGGGTACGAAATCCGGACCAGCGGGCGAGACGAGCAAGATGGACCACACCAGCCGCTATCAGGATCGAACCGGTGATAACCCCGTCGGGAACGACCACCCAGAGCAGAATTGCCCCCAGAAGTATCAATAAGGCAAAGCGATCAAATGGTTGCATCGGGGGAATTGGCAACCGCGTTCCGCCTCGTTTGACCAGCCAGTTGCGGGTGAACGAAGGTACAATGCGGCCGCCGATGACTGCGATCATCATGATCCCCGCCCCAAGCCCGATCCTGAGACCCGAGCTATCAGCGGCGAAGTCCATCGTAGCCGCTTGCCAATGATACACCGCATTCGCGAAGGTAAAGACGATGAGCATTCCCAGGACGACCAAATTGCGCCAGTTCTTGCCCGCGACGATCTCTCTCGTCAGGCAGGCGATTAGTGCAAGCGGCATGGACAGATCCACCAATGCCACGGGCCATGGAGGGAGATATAGCGAGATCGCCACCGCCATGCGGCCTGCAATCCACAGCGCAAAAAGTGTTCCAAGCTGCCACCCAACCACGGGAAGGCGTCCTGTCCAGTTTGGCACCGCGGTGAGCAGGAAGCCGGCGATGACCGCTCCGAGGTAACCGAACAGAAACTCGTGCGCATGCCAGGTCACTGCATCGAAACGCGTCGGCAGATCAAACAAGCCCGATAGGAGCGGAATCCAGACCGCCATGGCGCAAGCGGCCCACAGTCCCGCGCCGAGAAAGAAAGGACGAAATCCGTATGCCAGGATGACGGGGCCGGACCAAGCCCGAATCCGTTCCGCGCTGGTCGTCATGAGATGTCCCGTTGTGCACGCACGCCAGACTCGGTCAGGATCATGTCGAGCCCTATGTCATGGGGTTGCGGGTAGATGGTGGAAAGCTGCGCCGCATCAAAACCGATACCGATAACGAAGGGCCTCGGCTCTAACGCCGCCAGCGTCCGGTCGAAATAGCCACCGCCATACCCCAAGCGATACCCGTCCTCCGTCCAGCCGACGAGCGGCGCAAGCGCAATTGCCGGTGTCACAACGGAAGAGGCCGAGGGCGGCACCGGAATGTTCCAATCACCCCGCACCATGCGCGTCTCAGGCGTCCAGCGGCGGAAAATCAGCGGAGCGAATCGCGTCTCGACCACCGGAAAGGCAATCGCCACACCAGCTTCATGCAGTTCACCCATCAGCGAGCGAATATCGGGCTCACCTTTTATCGGCCAATAGGCTGAAAGGATCGCGCCTTGAGCGCCTTCGAACCGGTTCCGCAGAGCCTTCCGGAGGTGCCCTGCCAGTGCCTCTGAGGCTGCCTTGCGGTTGGCTACCGATAATTCCCTACGTTCGGCAAGTAGGCGGGTCCGTTCCGCCTTGCGCCAACGCGATACGTCGCGCGTCTGATCGGGATCGACTGCGAGCGGATCGAAATAATCAGGCGCGATGTCGCTGGCATAGCATGGCGGCGAGGTAAATCGGTTCTGGCCGCCGGGTTTGTCAGAACCATTACTCATGAGACTGGCTCACAGCTCGTCCGATGTAATGCCTCCCTGGCATGGGCGAACGACGGATTGCAGTCACAAATGTGGCCACCCGCCCAGATGCCCCGCGCGATGTCACGCTCACACCGGCTTTTTCCGCCAGTTCATTCGGCACAACTGCGCTGCCGCCGAGATTAAAACGCTCCACCATCGTGTCCAGAGAGACCGGCAGCTGAAGTTTCTTCCGGTGGCGCCTATTGCGGGGCTCGTCGACATAGCGGGTCAGCGCGCCTGCGCGGTCGCGTGAAGCAGCTCTTTTCATTGGGGATCTCCTTTCGTCAATCCCGGCAGGCAACCGTGCCCGACCTGGACTGCGCTTCTCGCACCGCCCCCTGCAGCGATCGCGCGATTCGCTCGGCTCGCTCGATGACATGCGTTGCGCCGGCGGGAGTGCAGACTTCTCGCGCAGTTTCTCGGAAGAGCTCCAGCCACCGCCCGAAATGCTGTGTATCGATGGGCAGCGAGGTATGCAGCGGTACCGGCCGTCCATGATAGCGCCCTGTCATCATGGCGGCAGAGGACCAGAATGCGACCATGCGCTCCAGATGAAGCGCCCAGTTTGAAACGCGCTCTTCAAAGATCGGAGCAAGAAGTCGATCCTGCCTGACCTTGCTGTAGAACCGATGCACAAGCTCGCGGAGGACCTCTTCGTTCAACCCGGTCTGCCCCGCCAGAGCCGCCGTCAGTTTTGGCCTCGCTGAAATGATTGACAGTTCTGGCGAAGTCACAAGTGTCTCCCGGGTTTCCGCTTGCAAAAACCCCTAGCTCGTTTAATAGGTAATGTAAATACCTATTCAAGAAGAGGCCAGAGAGACATGCGCCTGACCACCTATACCGACTATGGGCTTCGCATGCTGATGCGCCTGGCGAGCGAGCCAGGCCGGGCTTTCTCGACCGCCGATCTTGCCGAGGAGTTCGGGTTGTCTCGTAACCATCTCGCCAAAATCATGCAGCATCTGGCCCGCGCCAGGCTTGTCGAGACCCGCCGGGGTGGCGGCGGTGGTGCTGTTATTGGCCTGCCCGCAGACCGGATCCGGCTTGGCGATGTCATCAACCTGTTGGAGGAAGGACAGCCTCTGGTCGAATGCTTGAACGCGGATGGCGGCGATTGTTCAATCGACGGACAGTGCCGATTGAAGGCGCGGTTGCGATCCGCTGAACGGGCATTCTTGGTCGATCTCAATCGATCGACGCTGGCCGACATCGCCCTGCCGGCGATGTCGGTAACCGCATGATACAGGCCCAGGTCTCGGATACTGGTCCGGTTGTGGACATTGACCTGATCGCAAATGCCTTAGGTTTCGGTCCAGCTGAGATTCAGGACCTGATGCGGTCGGGAAAGACAACGTCACGCTGCGAATGCGGCGTCGCCAAAGACATCGGGAGGTGGCGCCTGAGCTTCTGGTATGCGCGGAGTGTACTTCGACTGACCGTGGACAAGAACGGTGCTATTCTCTCCGAGGTTTGCTTTCCCACGTACAGATAGCGTAGGGGCGAAGGCCGTTTTCCGCCGTGCGTGAACGCAAACGAATACCCCAAAAAACCAGAGCCGACTGGAGGCGACCCCGTGGCATCCATGCTGACCTTGCCCCCAGGTTTTATCCAGCATTGAGTTCGTTTCCGGCGTTGGTTTTGCCTTGATCGGCGGTTGATACGGCGGGCGGTGGCGCAGAGCTTTCCATTTTGCGCAGCGCCAGTGCCCGTCGCGCTGTGAAGGTTGATGCAAACTCGTTTGGCGTTTGCCAGTTGAGTTGCGAGTGCGGCCGGCTGCCATTGTAATCCGACCGCCATTTGGTCAGGCTCGCCCGAGCAAGCGCCAGAGATGAGAACAGTGTCTCATTGAGCAGTTCGTCCCGGAGGCGACCGTTGAAGCTCTCGATGAAGCCGTTCTGCATCGGCTTTCCTGGGGCGATGTAGTGCCATTCGACCTTTGTCCGATCGGCCCAGCCCAAGATTGCATTGCTGGTGAACTCGCTCCCATAGCACGTCGGGAAAGAGCGCTGTTTTGAGGTTATGGCCACGCGCGCAGCCCTCAATTAGCGCAGCGGGTGGCCATAACCGGTTCTCAGGTCTCAACAGTGGTTTTGCACAAACCACACTGCTGAGGAGACCGGCTATGACCGCTACCCATTCTATCCCTTCGACCGTCCTGGTCGCCATCGACATTTCCAAGCACCGCCACGAGGTGCTGATCGGGGTTCCGGGCAAAAAGCGTCGTCGCCGTATGACGATCATGAATACGTTAGAAGATTTCCAGCGCTTGTCTGCTGCGCTGGTTGGGTACGACCTGCCTGTTCGGATCGGGTTCGAGGCGACCGGCAACTATCACAGGCCCCTGGCGCATCATCTCGGACAGGCCGGGTTCGAACTGAAGCTCGTTTCCTCAGTCGGCTTGGCCCGGACGCGCGAGGCCCTGCACAACAGTTGGGACAAGAACGACCCGAAGGATGCCCAGGTCATCCTGCACATGCTGGAGATCGGCGCCGTGCAGTTCTTCCATGATCCGCTGGTCGTCGGGACCGCCGACATCCAGGAGCTGTCAAAGACCCACGAGATCGTCTCACGTTCCAAGGCCGAGCTTTGGCACCGCATCCTGACCCACTACTTGCCGCTGTATTTCCCAGAGGCCGAGCGATTCCACCGAAGCTCGCGGACGGATTGGTTCCTGGCATTCCTGGAGAAGTACCCATCGCCACACATGATCACCACCATGAGCCGGGACGTCTTCATTGCTGATGCCTGGCAGGTGGTTGGCAAGAAGGTCTCCAAAGAACGCCTGCTTTCAGATATTTACGCCACCGCCTTCGACTCTGTCGGACTGCCGGTGCATCCGGATTCCGACGCTGTTCGCATGTTTCGTCTCGTTCTAGCCGAAGGGCGGAGCCTTGTTCGCCAGCGCGATGAGATCGAAGCCCGAGCCGTCGAGTTGCTGTCGGATCTGCCCGACTATCAGTTGCTGACGACCATTCCCGGCATCGGACCGATCAACGCCATGACCATCCTGGCTGAAGCTGGCGACCTGCGTCGGTTCCGGCACCATCGGCAGTTCCTGAAGTTCTGCGGCATGGACCTTGCCACCGTCCAGTCCGGCATGTTCCGTGGTCAGAGCCGGATCTCGAAGTGCGGCAATGCCCGACTGCGCCGCACGCTCTGGATGGCTGGCCAGACGGCTGTTCTCAAGCGGACCAACAGCTTCCGCGACAAGTTCGAGCGCTACATCTCGAAGGATCGACACAACGCACATCTGCGCCGCAAGGCCTACACCGCAATCGCGGCCAAGATGGCGCGCACCGTA